>SAMEA3387513__coassemble_526_pt1 | contig 38517 bp, 23 predicted proteins | sample SAMEA3387513__metabat2_high_PE_011 | metagenome-assembled genome bin SAMEA3387513 (sample SAMEA3387513) | Felis catus | biome: Faeces | place: United Kingdom | collected 2012
GGTCTGAGCTGTGGAGGGTGCAGCAGCGGGAGTGGGTGCCTGAGTCGGAGCGGAAGCAGACGCCGGAGCCGCAGGGGTCTTCGCCGCGCCTTCCATCACATACGTCACCGAGCGTTTTCCGAACACCTGGCAGATGATCGGCATGACCAGCTGGCTCGAATCGGGGCGCGTGATCATCTTGAGCGCAAACGTCGAGCCCTTGGGGAATCCGATCGTGAGCGTCTCGCCGTCGTCACTCACCGCCCGAGAGCTCTGGAGCAGGCCACCGCGAGAGGGCTGCTCGGCCGTGATGCGTTTGACGGCATCTGCCCATCGACGCTGCAGGTCGCCCGCGTCGGCCGCCGGCGGGGTCACGGGGCACGCAGCCATTTCGGGTTGGGAGTCAGCGGCAATCGTGATGCTTTCCTGCGGAGCGGAAGCCCGTGCCGGTGAGGCGGGCGCCCCCTGCGCAGCAGGACGCTCAGCGCCGGCGGACGCCGTCTGCGAGGCGGGAGCTGAGACAATCTGCGCCCGAAGCGCCGACGAGCTGGCTTGCGTCACGGCGCCCGTTACAGGCTGCGCAGCCGGGGCGGGAACGGCTGCAGTGGGGGCGGCAGCGGTCGGAGCGGAAACCGGACCGTTCGACGCCGCGGTAGCAGGTGCCGCCGGTCGAGGCGCCGGGGCAGATCCGGATTGAGCCGAACGGGGCGCGGCAGCGGACCCGGAAGTCGACGAGCGGACAGAGGGGCTCACGTCCGCCGCGCCAGAAGCGGCAACCGGGCTGCTCGAAGCCCGCGCGGGACCCTGGGTCGCACACGGATCGGCAGTCGGGGAGGAGACGGGTGCCGGCGCCGCAGCCGAGGCGGAATTCGGAACCACCGGCGCCGCAGAAGTGGCCGAAGGCACCGCAGCGGCACGGGGGGTTGCTACACCGGCGCGCGGAACGGCGCTCGGAGCGCCACCGTGCGGGCCGGCCGCGGTAGCCAGCTGCGCCGCGTCCATGGGGCCGCTCGGCACGCCGACGGCAAGCTGCGCCTCCAGGCGAGCCAGACGCTCGGCCAACGCCTCGAGGGTCAAATCGGTCTCCGGGCGAGCGAGCCTCGTCAGCGCGATCTCGAGCACCAGGCGCGGGTCGGACGCGTTGCGCATCTCGAGCGCGGCGTCGTCCAGCACGGTGAGCGCGCGCGCCAAACGATCGGCGCCCTCGAACAGGCGCGCCTCCTCCACCAGCGCCGCGACCTCCTCGGGCGTGCCGTCGAACAGCTCGGTCTTGGGGCCCGCAATCGCCGCGGTATACACGTCGCGCACGTGCGCAACCAGGTCGTGCGTGAGCTCCATCAAATCGTTGCCCTCATCTGCCTGCACGCGCACCAGGCCGAACAGCCCAACCGTGTCGCGCACGGCGATCTTGCAGGCAAATTCCGAGAGCACCGTCGAGGCAACCTCGCCCAGCAGCGAGCGGGCGTCATCCACGCGCACGGAGCCGTCGCCGAACACCGAAAGCTGCTCGAGCGTGGAGAGCGCATCGCGCATGCCGCCGCGCGCATGGCGCGCCACGATCTCGAGCGCCTCCTCGTCAAAGGCAAAGCCCTCCTGCTCGCAGATGAACCGCAGGCGTCCCACGATGTCCTCGTTCGAGATGCGGTGGAAGTCGAAGCGCTGGCAGCGCGACAGAATCGTCTCGAGAATCTTTTGCGGGTCGGTGGTGCACAGTACAAAGACCACGTGACTCGGCGGCTCCTCAAGCGTCTTGAGGAGCGCGTTGAACGCCGCTGTGGTGAGCATGTGAACCTCGTCGATGATGTAGACCTTGTACGCGCCGCGCACGGGGGCAAAGCTCACCGAGTTGATGATCTCCTCGCGCACGTTGTCCACGCCCGTGCGGCTCGCCGCGTCGAGCTCGTACACGTCTGGGTGCGTACCCGCCGCGATGGCCTCGCACTCGGGGCACGTTCCGTCCGGCATGCAGCCCGACGCGCCGGTTGCCCGCGCGGCCTCGGAGCCCTCGCACAAAAGTGACTTTGCGAGAATGCGCGCCATGGTGGTCTTGCCCGTGCCGCGCGGTCCGCAGAACAGGTACGCGTGCGACAGGCGACCCTCGGCCACGGCGTGCTTGAGCGTGGACACGATATGTTGCTGGCCCACCACGCTCTCGAACGTAAGCGGACGGTACTTTCTATAAAGCGACTCCATGGGGAGGCCTCCCTTACAGCCGTGTCGGGTGCCGCGCGGCGCGCTACAGGCCGCGCTTCGCCAGACGGCGGTCTATCTCTTTCAACGTCGAACGGATCGCAAAGAGCTGTTTGTATGTGGCGGATTTTACCTTGTTCTCCGCGCGGAGCTGTTCCATACGGCGGGAGACCTCGTCAAGCTCATGCCGAATATCCTCCGCGAACTGGTCAAACGCCGCAAGTCGCTCTTGGCTGTCCACCCGGCACCGCCCTTCTCCCCTTCCGCCGGCAGCGCATGACAGCGCATGGCAGCGCCGCCCCGCAAACGCGCACGCCGCGCTCCTCAGGTCCGCCGCGCCAACGTCGCGCGTCGCTTCAATCATACCGCCTCGTCCGGCCGCGAACGCCTTGCGACCGGACCGCGCGCCGGAATCCCGCACGCGCCCGCAACGGGCACGCGATAGCTGCCGCCCAAGTCGCCGTCGCGTCCGCTGTCGTCGCGCCCGGCGTCGCCGAGTGAGCGCTTTTCCAACGTTTCAACCCCCTCAAACGTTGGAAAAGCGCTCACTCGACGCAGGGGGAGGGACGCCGAAACGAATCCACCCAGCACGGCGCAGGGGGAAGAACAGCAACAAGGGTGACGAACCTGCGGATTCGCGGGGCGGCAGGGCGCGCGTGGTAGAATGCGGCGTACACCAAGCGGTCGCAAGGCCGGGAAACGTAGCTCAAACGCACCAAGGATGGCCATGCCGCTGTTCTCCTCACGCCCCTCGCGCCAAACCGGCGCGCTCAACAATATCCCAACACCCCGCACCGATCTGGGCAACGCGCACATCGCGCCGCCACCCCCAGCCGGCTCCGCGGCGTCCTCGCTCCTCAAGCGCTACCGCCCGCTCGAAACCCGCGCCGCCGGCGGATTTGGCAGCGTAGAGATCTGCCTCGACGGGCGCCTCCAGCGCCGCGTGGCCATCAAGCGCATGCCGCTCGCCTCGCCGTACAACCGCACGTCCACCGAGACCACCGCGACCGCGCTTGCGGAGGCGCGCACGGCAAGCATGCTGCAACACCCCAACATCGTGCAGGTCATCGACTTCACCTACGACAGCGCCTATGCCTACCTGGTCATGGAGTACGTTGACGGCATGAGCCTCGAGGAGTTCCTCGCGCAGGTCGACGGCCACTCGCTCACCTACGATGAGGCCTCCTGCATCGCCGACGCGCTGGTGCAGGCGCTCGCCTTTGCCCACGAAAACGGCGTGCTGCACCTCGACATCAAGCCGGCCAACGTTCTCATCGACCGCAGCGGCCACGTCAAGCTCGCCGACTTTGGCATGGCAACGCTCGCGAGCGCGGCGGGCTTTGGCGGCGCGCGAGGGGGCACCATCGGCTACATGGCGCCCGAGCAGCTCAACGGCGAGATCGTGGACGAGCGCAGCGATGTGTTCTCGCTCGCCGCCGTGCTCTACGAGTCGCTATGCGCCACCGCCCCGTTCCGCGCGGGAACCCCCGCCGACTCGCTCAAGAACATCGAGAAGGGCGTCCTGTACCCCAGCGACCTGCTGCCCGATATCCCCGAGACCGCGGAACACGCGCTGCTGCGCGCCCTCTCCCCCAACGCCGACGACCGCATGATCGACGTGGGCGAGTTTGGCGACGGCTTTTTGCCGGGGCTCGGCAACCCGCGCGAGGGCCGCCGCAGCCTGGCGCGCGTCATCGCCCGCCTCACCTCGGACGAGGGGGAGCCGGACAGCGGCGAGGCCGAGGCGCAGGGTCGCGTATGGGAACTCGACCCCGCCGAGGGCTACCTGGGCAGCCGCACGGGAAGGGCGCGCGCCTACGCCCTGGGCGCCGTGAGCGGCCTTGCCGTCACGGCCGTCTCGTGGTCCCTGCTGGGCGACCTGCACGTGGGGAGCGCCCTGGCGCGCGGCGTGACCGCCATGGGCATTGGCGTTGGCGCCGCCCTCGCGCCGCAAATCGGCTCGGCGCTCGCCGTCGGGGGGTGGCTCATGCTCGTCCTCAACAACACGCCGCTGCTCTCGGCGCTGCCCGTCGCCATCCTGTCCTTTGCCATGTTCGCCGCATGGTGGCTCGTGTGGGGCCGCCTGCAACCGGCCGCCTCGGCCACCTTCGCCGCCGCGGCGGCGCTCGCCCTCGCATGCGGGGACGCGGCCCTCGCAGCCCCCGTGACAGCCGTGCTCGCCGCGTATTTCCTCGCGCCCGCGCACGCCGCCACCTCGACCGGCTGCGGCCTCGCGTTCGCCCAGTTGCTCCTCGCCGCGCACGCCGCGGGGGGCAACCTGCCCTTTGGCGCCACGCTCCAAGCGCTCCTCACCCCCTCGTTCCTGGTTCCCGCCGCCGGCTTTTCCGCCCTGGCCGCGGGGGCGAGCTGGGTCCTCGACCGCACCTGGGAGGCGCACCAAGACAGTCGGCCAACCGGCCTTCTCACCGCCCTGTACCTGCTGCTTCCCGTAGCTTCCGTGGCCCTACGCTATCTTGCGCAGCCTATGGAAATTGCCGCCGTGCCCGCCATCGAGGTCGCTGCGGCTGCAGGACTCGGGTGCCTATCCTCTATAATCGTTTGGATATGCATGTTTTCGCTCGGATATAGACGAGAAACCACGGAAGGTGATCGTTCGTGAACTTCCTGAATATCTTTGAGGACCGCATCGCCGGCATCTTCGGTGCGGCGCAGGCGCCGTTTTCCTTTAAGAAGCTCGCCAAGCAGGCGGCGCGCGAGATGGAGGACCAGACGCTGGTCATCAACGGCGTCGACACCGCGCCCGCCCTGTACACCGTCCTCATCGCCGCCGACGACGACCCCTTCCTGGCGCCTTTTTACCCGCAGCTGGCACGCGAGGTCGCCGAATTCGTCAAGGCGCAGGCGGAGAAGAAGCACTACCGCTTTGCGGGCGCGCCGCTCGTGCGCTTTATGATCGACCCGTCCCTCAAGGCGGGCAAGTTCTCCGTCTTTGCCGAGAACGTCGACGCCCCCACGCTCGCCCGCCTCTATGAGGAGGAGCGCGCGTTCCTGCACGGCGGAAAGCAGGCAGGCGCGCCCATGCCCGCGGCGGCACCGCAGCCCGCCGCCCCTGCCCCCGCGCAGCGCCCCGCGCCCTCGCCGCTCGCATCCGATGCCGGCCTCAACGCCCCCGCCCCGCAACCTGCCGTCATCGAGGGCTTCGACCCCTTTGCCCCGGCAGACCCGTTTGCGCCGCAGGCTCCCATCCCCGTGCCGCAGACAATGACGCGCGAGCAGCTCGCCGGCCTGGGCGGAGCCGCGGCGGCGACCGGGGCAGGAGCCGCCGTCGCGGGCGCCGCGGCGCACATGGCGTCGACCCGCACCAGCGCCCCCGCCCGGCCGCTCGCCCAGCTCGTGGACGTCGTCACCGGTGACACCTACGAGCTCACCAGCGCACGCGCCACGGTGGGCCGCGAGCGCTCCATGGCAGACGTCGTGCTGCGCGACCCCAACGTGAGCCGTCGCCATGCGCAGCTCACCTTTACCGGCAGCGACTGGTCCATCGAGGACCTCAACTCCACCAACGGCACGCTCGTGAACAACCGCCGCATCTCTCGGTGCCCGCTTCGCACCGGCGACCTGCTGACGTTCGGCCTGAGCACCTTCGAGTTTAGGGGCTAGCGCATGATCGACATCATCCTGTTCGCGGGGCGCATCGTCCTTGTCGTGCTCCTCTACATCTTCCTGTTCGCCGTCATGAAGACCGGCGTGGGCCTCGTGCGCGGCCAGCGCCGCGACTCCGCGATTTGGACCATCGACGTCGACAAGGGCCCGCGCGGCATCCGCGGCATCCACATGGACATCCTGGGGCCGGTCATCGTGGGCCGCTCCCCCAGCTCCGACATCTGCGTCAACGAGCCGTTCGTCTCGGCGAGCCACGCGCGTTTTTCGCTGCAGGGTCCCGCGCTCGTGATCGAGGACCTCAACTCGCTCAACGGCACGCTGGTGAACGGCCGCGCGCTGCAGGAGCCCGCCACGCTGCGCGAGGGCGATGAGGTGCAGATCGGCGACGTGGTCATGAAGGTGAATCGCCGATGACGATGGAGCGGGACAACGCATCCTTTTTAGAGGAGGGTCTTGCGAGCGCGCCCCAGGGAGCGCACGCCGAGCCCCCTCGGCACGCCGTGGCGCCGACCGCGCCCGCACATGCCGTCCCCGGATCGTTTGAGCCCGACCTCCATCCCGCAAGCCCATTCGTCGAGCCCCAAGGCGCCGCCGATGCAGACGCCCTGGCAGAGCTCGGAGGCGAGCCCACGGGCGCGGCCCTGGACGATGTCCCGGCAAAACCCGAGCGCGCACCCCAGGCGAGCCATTTTTCCGACCCCAGCGACGACTTTGCGGCGTCCGACCCCGAGAGCCTCGCCGAACTCGGCGGGAGCCCTCAGCCGGACCCCGCCGCCGCGGCAGCGGAATGGGCCGTGGCGGGCGATTCCCTCGACCTTGACAGCCCGCTCGACGAGCCGGACGACCTGCCGGGCATCGGCGAGCACGCCGCACGCGGAGAAGAATCCCTGCACGGCGTCCCGCCCTTCCTGGCAGACGCCGCAAGCGCCGGCGCCTCCCCCATCGACGTCCTCCCCGACCCCACCGCCCCCGCATCCCCCGAAGACACCGCCGAGATCGACATCACGGCGGTCGAGGCGCAGCTGAGCGACCCGGGGTCGACCCAAAGCTTCGAGCCCATCACCGACGACCTCATCGACACCGACGAGACCTTCGACGCGGGCACGTCCTCCATGCTCATGTGGGGCGCCCGCTCCGACGTGGGGTGCGTGCGCAGCCACAACGAGGACTCCTACCTGGTCGCTTCTCCGCTCTTTTGCGTGTGCGACGGCATGGGCGGTCATGCGGCCGGCGAGGTGGCGAGCGCCATCGCCGTCGAGACCATCGCCAAGACCGGCCCCAAAACCGCCGACGCAACACAGCTTGGCGCCGCCGTCGAGGCCGCCAACGCCGCCATCATCGAGGCCGCCGTCAACGGCGTCGGCCGCCCGGGCATGGGCTGCACCGCCACCGCCGCCGTCATCGAGGGCACCACGCTCGCCATCGCGCACGTGGGCGACTCGCGCGCTTACCTGCTGCACGAGGGCACGCTCATCCGCGTGACGCGCGACCATTCCTACGTCGAGGAGCTCGTGGACGCCGGCGAGATCACCGCCGACGAGGCGCGCGTACACCCCAACCGCTCCGTGATCACCCGCGCGCTGGGTTCCGACCCCGCCATGTACGCGGACCACTTCACCCTGAACGTCGAGGAGGGCGACCGCCTGATCCTGTGCTCCGACGGATTGTCGAGCATGATCCCCGACGGCGAGATCGAGCGCGTGGCGCAGCAGAGCTCCACCGCCCAGATCTGCACCGACAACCTGGTGGACGCCGCGCTTGCGGCGGGCGGCGGCGACAACGTGACCGTGGTGGTGGTGGACATCACCGACGACGGTCGGGCGCGCGAGCTCGCCAAGAAGCACCGCCGCATCGCCACGCTCTCCGCCGTGGGGCTCCTGGCGGTCATCGCCATCGCCGCGATCGTCTCGTTCGTCTCCATCACGCACTCCGTGTACCTGGGCGTCAAGGACGACGCGGTGGCCATCTACACCGGCGTCCCCGGCACGCCCCTTGGCCTCAAGCTGCATTGGCTCGAGGACGAGACGTCGATCGAGCTCGCCAACCTGCCCGAGGACACGCAAAACCGCCTGCGCGAGGGCATTCCGCAAAAGAGCCTTGAGGACGCGAGCAAGGCGGTCGAGAACTATCGCGCCCAGATCGACGAGTCCAAGACCAAGGCGTTGCTCGACGCCCGCGCCATCTCGCAGGACGTGGAAGACCCGGCCGGCGAGGGCGGCGCGAGCTCGGCGAGCGATGCGCCCGCGACGGCGGATGCCTCCGGGCCCGCCGACGCCGTGGGATCGAGCGGCTCATCCGACGCCGCAACGTCCGCCAGCACTACGACCGAGGGAGGTGCCGCGCAATGAGTCGCCGCACGACCGAATTGCTCTTGCTCATAGCCGCAGCGTTCCCCGTGACCCTGCTGTACGCCCTGTACGTGGTCAACGCGGGCGCCGCGCTCTCGTTCCAGACGCTCGCCGTGCCGTTGGGCCTGTTCGCCGCCTTCGCCGCGGCGCACATCGGCGTGCGCCTCTTCGCCCCGGGCGCCGATCCCGCCCTGCTTCCCATCGTGTTCGCGCTCTCCGGCATAGGCATCACCTTTGTCACGCGCCTTGAGCCCTCCGCCTCCATGGGCCAGATCGTCTATCTGTTCCTCGGCGTCGCCCTCATGGTGGGCACGCTTGCCGTGGTCAAGAACCTCGAGGTCGTCAAGAGGTACAAATACGTGCTCGGCGCCGCGGGCATCGCCCTACTCGTGCTGCCCATGCTCATCGGCACCGAGATCTACGGCTCCAAGCTGTGGATCAAAATCGGCAGCTTCCAGTTCCAGCCCGGCGAGTTCGCCAAGGTGTTCATCGTCTTGTTCCTCGCAGGCTACCTGGCCGAGAACCGCGAGCTGCTCTCCATCTCCAACCGTACCGTGCTGGGCGTCAAGCTGCCCCGCCTGCGCCTGCTCTACCCCCTGTTCATCGTGTGGGGCGTCTGCCTGCTCGTGGTGGCCTTCGAGCGCGACCTGGGCAGTGCGCTGTTGTTCTACACCATCTTCCTCATCATGCTCTACGTCGCCACCGGCCGCGTGTCCTACGTGCTCATCGGGCTGGTGCTCCTTGCCGTGGGCGCATTTGGCATGTACCAGATCATGGGACACGTGCAGGTGCGCGTGGCCATTTGGCTCGACCCGTTCAAAGACGCCCAGAACCTGGGCTTCCAGATCGTCCAGGCCCTCTACTCGCTCGCCGACGGAGGCCTGCTGGGCGTGGGCATCGGCAAGGGCCTGGGCGGCGACACCATCCCGGTCGTCGCCTCCGACATGATCTTTGCCGCCATCGGCGAGGAGATGGGCCTGCTGGGCGGCGCCGCGGTGCTGCTGCTGTTCATGCTGTTCGCCGTCCGCGGCCTCACCACGGCGGCGCGCGCCAAGTCCGACCTCGCCGCGTTCTCGGCCGCGGGACTCACCGCCGCGATCTCCTTCCAGGCGTTCACCATCGTGGGCGGCGTGACCAAGCTCATCCCGCTCACCGGCGTCACCCTGCCCTTTATGAGCCAGGGCGGCTCCTCGCTGCTGGCGAGCTTCGTGATCGTGGCGCTGCTGTTGCGCGCCGGGGACGAGGCCACCGGCCGCTCGACCGAGATCGCCAACACCAGCACCGAGCTCACGCCCGTGGGCTATCGCCCCGGCGGGTCGCGCGGCTCGCACATGCGCCGCCCCGCCCTTGACACGCCCGAGAGCGGCCTGCTGGGCCGCGTCGCCCTGGCCAACCGCCTCACGCGCACCGTCTTCCTATTCACCGCGCTGTTCGCCGTGCTCATTGGCAACCTCACCTACATCCAGGTATTCAAGGCGGCCGAGTATCAGGACATGCCCAGCAACAACCACACCATCACCAAGGCCCGCTACATCAAGCGCGGCTCCATCATCACCGCCGACGGCCTCACGCTCGCCGAGTCCATCCAGCAGGAGGACGGCACGTACGTGCGCTCGTACCCCAACGGCAACCTCGCGGCGCACGCCGTGGGCTACTACTCGCAGCAGTACGGCAGCTCCGGCGTCGAGTCCTCGCAGGATAAGACGCTCACCGGCTCCAAGGATTACTCGAGCTGGCAAAACGCGCTCAACTCGCTCGCGGGCATCACCGAACCGGGCAATTCCGTGCAACTCACCATCGACTCGCGCATCCAGCAAGCCGCCGAGCAAGCGCTGGCGGGCCGCAAGGGCGCCATCGTGGTGCTCGACCCCCGCACCGGCGCCGTGCTGGCATGGGCGAGCGCCCCGGCGTACGACAACACGAACATCGCCGCGGCCATGGAGGCGGCGAACGCCAGCGGCGGGGCCGACACCTCCATGTTCGACCGCGCCACCCAGGCCCTCTACTCGCCCGGCTCCACGTTCAAGACCGTCACGCTCTCCTCGGCCCTCGAAAACGGCGTGGCGGCGCTCTCGTCCACGTACAGCAGCCCCGGCCGCATGGAGATCGGCGGTGCCGACGTGGTGAGCGTCAACGAGCAGGGCCATGGCACCATCACGCTCGACCGCGCGTTCGCGGTGTCCTCCAACACGGTCTTTGGCCAGGTCGCCGAGCAGCTCGGCGCCGATCGGCTCGTCGCGACCGCGCAGGCGTTCGGCTATGGCCAGAACCTGGGCATCGACTTCTCCACCGCGGCGTCGATCATGCCCGACCCGGCCGACATGTCCACCTGGGAGCTCGCCTGGGCGGGCGCCGGCCAGCCCGTCGGCCAGGGTCATACGCCCGGCCCCCAGACCACCGTCATGCAGAACGCCGTCATCGCGGCGGCAATCGCCAACAACGGCATCGCGATGAACCCCTACGTCGTGGGCCAGATCCTGGCACCGGACGGAACGGTCATCAAGACCACGCGCGAGCGCTCGCTCGGCCAGGCCGTCAGCAGCGGAACCGCCGAGCAGGTCAAGGAGGCCATGCTCGACGTCGTCCAAAACGGCAGCGGCTCGGCCGCGGGCATCGCGGGCGTCAAGGTGGCAGGCAAGACCGGCACCGCCGAGACCAACAGCGCCACCCCCAACTCGACCTTTATCGGGTTTGCACCATACGACACCCCTACCCTCGCGGTTTCGCTGGTTCTTGAGGAGACGACGGAAAACGAGGCGACCGCGGCCGCCGTTGCAGGCCAAGTCCTGCGAGCGGCGCTAGCGGCACAGGGCATGTAAGCGAATTTGACGAGGTAACGATATTTCCGCTCTGCGGATTGACTGATGAGGAGAAAGAGAGATGGCAGAGGCACAGCGCGTACTTGGAGGCAGGTACCTGCTCAAGGACAAGGTGGGCAACGGAGGCATGGCAAGCGTGTTCCGCGCTCAGGACCAGGTCCTCGACCGCACGGTCGCCGTCAAGATCATGCTGCCGCAATACGCCGGCGACGCTACGTTCGCCGCGCGCTTTAAGCAGGAGGCTCAAGCCGCCGCCGGTCTGCAGAGCCCTTACATCGTGGGCGTGTACGACTGGGGCAAGGACGGCGACACGTACTACATCGTCATGGAGTACCTGCGCGGCACCGACCTCAAGAGCGGCATCCGCAGCCACGGGGCGCTCGACCCCAAAAAGGTCGCGCAGATCGGCTCGCAGATCTGCGGCGCACTCTCCGTGGCCCACAAGCACGAGATCATCCACCGCGACATCAAGCCGCAAAACATCATGGTGCTGCCCGACGGCAACATCAAGGTGATGGACTTTGGCATCGCGCGCGCCAAGAACAGCCACCTCACGCAGGACAACAACGTGCTGGGCACCGCGCACTACGTCTCGCCCGAGCAGACGCGCGGCCAGGACCTGGGCCCCACCTCCGACATCTATTCGCTGGGCGTGGTGATGTACGAGTGCGCCACCGGTCGCGTGCCCTTTGACGGCGACGACGCCATCTCCGTCGCCCTCAAGCAGGTCAACGAGCTGCCCGTGCCGCCCTCGCAGGTCAACCCCGGCGTCGACCCCGCGCTCGAGCGCATCATCCTCAAGTGCATGGAAAAGGACGCCGCCAACCGCTTCCAGACGGCGGACGAGCTCCGCGAGGTGCTCAACGCCTACGCCGCGGGCCGCGCGGTGGACGTTGCCGAGCCCACGCACGTCATTGCCGGCGCCGTGCCCATGGGAGGCATGGGCGGCACCGAGACGCGCGTGATGGGCGACGCCACGCAGGCCATGATCCGACCCGCCGACGGGGCACCCGGCTCCACCGCCGCCGGCCCGCGCATGGGCGTGCCGAGCCCGGGCGCCAGAAACGGCAACTACGAGGAGCCCAAAAAGTCCAACCGCGGCAAGATCGCCGCTGCCGTGATCGGAGTCATCGCCGTCATCGCCGCCATTGCGATCTTCGCGAGCGGGCTGTTTGGCGACAGCAAGATGGTCACCGTCCCCAACGTGATCAATTACACGAAGGACGAGGCGGAGAAGACGCTTGAAGCCGCCGGTTTTGAGGTCGAGTACGGCACGCCCGTCACCGACGAGGAGGTCGAAGAGGGGAACGTCGTCGACCAGACCCCCGACGGCAATCGTGAGGCCAAGGAGGGCTCGACCGTCAAGCTGATTCTCTCCAAGGGGCCCGAGCCCATCGAGCAGGTCGAGGTGCCCAACCTCACCAACATGACCCGCGAGGAGGCCGAATCCACCCTTACCTCCCTCAACCTCAAGGCCCAGGTGCACGAAGAGGCCAACGAGGCCGACGAGGGCAAGGTCTTTAAGCAGGGCACGAACACGGGCGAGATGGTCGATGAGGGCTCTACAATTGAGATCTGGGTCTCCACCGGCCCCGACACGGTCGACGTGCCCGCTATCACCGGCTACACCGAGCACGACGCCACCGCGGCCCTCGACGAGGCGGGGCTTGCCTACAAGGTCACGTACGATTACAGCGATTCCGTGGGGTCCGGCCTGGTCATAAGCTATAACCCCGGCGGCAACGTGGCCCCCGGCACTGTCATCGAGATCGTGGTCTCCCAGGGCCCCAAGCCCGTCGAGAAGGTCAACGCCCCCTACTACGTGGGTGAGTCCGCCGCGACCGCCGCACGCGACCTCAAGGCGCTTGGTTTTGCCGTGACCATCCAGGGTCCGGCCGACGGCGTGGTGACCGCACAGTCCGCCTCCGGGTCGCTGAACAAGGGCGCGACCATCACGCTTACCACGCAAGCCGCCAACTCAGGTGGCGACATCGGCGATGGCACCGAGAACGGTGAGGACTAGGTATTGAGCCACTCGTAGGGCGGCGGGGGCGCCTTGCACTCAGCGGCGCCCCCGGCGTCCCCGGCGCCCCGGCGCGACGCCGCCCTCACCGGCGTCTCGCGCACAAGGCGCGCTACGCTCAAAGGGCCTCGGACTCGCCGGCACCCCACCCACAATCCGCAGGTCTTGTTTCCGGCGCCGCCGCCCTCAACGGCGCCCCATTCACGGGCCGCAGGCCCTGTCACCGGCGCGTCGGCTGCAACTTCGATGCGTCAACTAAAACCTCGATGCACCAATCGCAACTTCGGTGCACTACGAGAAACTCGATGCACTTGTGAACCATTTTTCAACCTGAATATGGTTCACAAGTGCATCGAGCTTTTTTACGTGCATCGAACTAAGCACCGGCTCGACATCCACATGACACACTCATCGGCACCCCATCGCACTCAGCGGTGCACGGGATAGACATCGGGCCAACGGAGCGCGCCGCCGAAGTAGCTTGGGAATGGCCAACCATGCCGACGAGGCGCTGACAGCAAGCGACCTCGTCATGCACATCAAAAAGGCCAGACGAGCAATTGCCCATCTGGCCTGCGAGTTTGATGGTGCCCCCGATACGATTCGAACGTACGACACCCGCTTTAGGAGAGCGGTGCTCTATCCCCTGAGCTACGGAGGCATTGCCATTTGCAAACGAACCTACACCCACGTCATTCCAACTCGCGATGCGCACCCTGCATGCCATCTGAGACGGAACGATCGACCCTCAAACGACTGCTCGCAAACGAGCATCAAGTCCGGCGCTGACATGGTGTAAGCACGTGCAACGGATATTCTACCGTTTTTTGCGGAACAGCGACAGCACACCTTGCTTGATCACCTCAAAGAAGTTCAACGAGCGCAGCAACTTGTCCTCGGGCACATGCTCGCGCATGGCGCGCAGGGTCGCCTTGTTGTTGCGCGTGGAGAACGAAAAGCCGCTCTCGCTACCCTTGATAAAGATGGCAAAGCGCGCGATCTTCTTTCCGCCATACAAGACCGAGGCCGCAACGTAGTTGATCTGGTCCCACGGAATCTGGATATAGTCCTCCGGATTCTTCTCGTTGTAGAACTCAAAGGCCTTGTTACCCAGCATGACGGTTCCGTACGTGCCAAGTCCATGGAACGACGTGGCTTTCTCCGTGTAATACACCGAACTGTTCTGCGACTGGGCCATACGCGTCCCGTCCTCTCGTTCAATCTGCCGGGGGTGCCAACGCCCCCATTTGTTCAAACTGCCGGGGCGCGCCGACGCCCCCCATTCGTAGAAATTGAATCCGGCTCGCCCTCACACGCACAAGCGCGAGCCGGGTCCAATTCCTTTCCCAACCCCCGGCATTCCTGTCGACCTGAGAAGGGGCCTCCATCTCGGCAGGTCCAATTTCCTTTCCTAGCCCTCGGTATTCCCGAGTTCCAAGCCCTCCCTAAGTCTAATAAGTCTCGAGGACCAAGCTCTCTCTAGCCCGTCAACCCCGAAGTCCACCCCCCTCTGAGTCCAAAAGCTAAAATCCAAGCTCGCTCAGGGCCTGCCGGTCCCAAGACTAAGCCCCCTCGCAGGCAGGCACGTCGCAAGCAAAACCCGTCGGGTGCGTCTCGCGGGTCAAAACCCGCATCGAGCCCAATCCCCCTGATGGGAAAACGCGCCTGCCACCGATGGTAGACCATGGTAACAGGCGCGAATCTAGGTGCAAGCGCGACGAACGCGCTCAGACCCCGAATGTCTTACATGATGCCGAGCAGGCGTGCAACGATACCCACGGCGAACAGAGCGATGATGATGACGATCGGGGAAACCTTCTTCTTGAGCAGCTGACAGCACAGGAGCGTGAGGCCCACGGCGGCAAGGCCGGGGATCAGCTGGTCGAGATTGGCCTGGAGCGTGGTCACCTTGGTGGCCTCGAGGCCGGTGGGACCGAGCGCCGCGAACTGGCTCAGGGCCTGATGGATGCCCTCAGCACCCGCGGGCAGGTTCGCCCAATCGATGTAGGCGCCGGGGGACTGCTGAACCGTGGAGACGACCGGAGTGAAGGAGATGCTCACCCAGCGCTGCACGAGCGCGCCGATGATGAACATGCCCAGAATGGAGGCACCCTCGGTGATCTTGCCCATAAGACCGCCGGAAAGGTCCTTGGTGATGGAGGTGCCAACCTTGTAGCCGAACTCCTGGGTGTACCAAAGGAATGCGATGCGGATAATGTTCCACGCGAAGAAGAACAGCAGCGGGCCCATGATGGAGCCACCGAGGGCCAGGGAAGCACCGAGCGCGCCGAGGATCGGGCGAAGGGTGAACCAGAAGACGGGGTCGCCGACACCGGCCAGCGGGCCCATCATACCGACCTTCACGCCCTGAATCGCAGCATCCTCGACCTGAGCGCCGTTGGCGCGGTCCTCCTCAAGAGCGAGGGTGACGCCGATGACGGGAGCGGACACGTACGGATGCGTGTTGTAGAACTCCATGTGACGCTTGAGCGCCGCGATTTGGTCCTCCTTGTTGGAGTAGAGCTTCTTGATCGCGGGGATCATAGCGAAGCACCAGCCGCCGTTCTGCATGCGCTCGTAGTTCCACGAGCCCTGCAGGAACTGATGACGCATGCACACCGACATGCGGTCGGACTTGGAAAGCTGAACCTTGTTCTCTGCCATGATGTACGTCCTCCCTTCCTTACTCGTAATCGTTCAGGATGTCGCCAAGCGGATCGCCGGTACCGGCAGAGCCGCCGCTGTTCTTGGCCAGGTCCTTGAGGCCGAGGTACAGCAGGGCGAGAGACACGCCGATGACGCCGAGGGCGATGAGCGTGAGCTGATTGATAGCGGCGAAGACGAAGCCGAGCGCAAAGAACGGCCAGACCTCCTTGGTCGCCATCATGTTGATGACCATGGCGTAACCGACGGCAGCGACCATGCCACCACCGACGGCCATGCCTCCGGACAGCCATGCGGGCATCATGTTGAGCGCGTTGGTCACGATCTCGGGCGAGACGAAGCACAGGGCCACAGCCGGGATGGCGATGCGGGCACCCTGCATGAGGATAGCCAGGATCTGCCACATCTCAATGCCCTTGAAGTCGCCCTTCTCGGCGGCTGCGTCCATGGCGTGAACTATGGGGATGGCGAGCGTGCGGCAGACCATCGTCAGGAACAGGCCAGCCACGGACAGCGGCACGGCGAGCGCGATGGAGGTGGTGATGGCGGTCTGCGAGTCGGCCGTGCCACCGTCGAGCGCGAGCACCATGATGATGGCGGACGCAACGGAGGCCAGGGCCGCATCGGGCGCGACGGCGGCGCCGACGTTCGCCCAACCGAGGGCGATCATCTGCAGGGAGCCGCCGAGCATGACGCCCTCCTGCAGGTGGCCGGACACGAGGCCGATGAGCGTGCAGGCCACGAGCGGCTGGTGGAACTGGAACTCGTCCAGAACACCCTCCATACCGGCCAGCAGCGCGATGATGGCGATCAAAACGATCGAAAGTGCTGACATATTCCCTCCTTTACTGGGCGGCCAGCTCGGACTTGGCCTTCTTGATCATCGCGTCGAAGGACTCGGCGGAATCGGCCGGGACCTTGCGGATATCGAAGGTGATGCCCTTGGCAGCGAGCTTCTCGAGCGTCTCGACATCGTCGTTATCCATGGCGATGGCGTTGGTCACGACGACCTTGCCCACAGAGTGGGCCATCGAGCCGAGGTTGACCTCCTTGATGTCAACGCCGCCCTCGACCGCGCGGAGCAGGTCCTGCGGGGTCTCGAACAGGAGCATGGCCTTGGTGGCACCGAAACGCGGGTCCTTGGCGACCTCGATCATCTTCTGGACCGGGACGACGTGGGCCTTAACTCCGGGAGGCGCGGCCTCCATGATCATGGACTTGCGCAGGTCATCGTGAGAGACGGCGTCGGACACGACGATGATGCGATCGGGATTGGTCATCTTGGTCCACGTGGTTGCCACCTGACCGTGGAGCAGACGGGTATCGACACGGACGAGCACGAACTTGATATGGCCGTCGCCGAGGACCGTGCCCTCGGGGATGGCGCCCTGATGGACGGCCGGCGCCGCGGCAGCTGGCTTGGCCTCCTCAGGCTCGAGAGACTCGGGCTTGACGCGAACGCCGGCGCGGGCCTCGGAAATGACGTGCTTGGCGATATCGTGGGCAGACTTGGACGCATCGAAGCGAGCAGTGTACACCTCGACGAGCATCGGCAGGTTCACACCGGTCAGGATCGCCCAGTTGGGGTGAGCGTCGAACAGACCGCTGATCTGGTTGAACGGGGTGCCGCCCCACAGATCGACGAGGAACAAGACGTCCTCGGGATCGTCGAAGGAAGCGACCGCCTCTTCCACCTTCTGGCGGAAGTCATCCGGACCCATGCTCGGCATGAGGGAAACCGTGGCGACATTGGGCTGATCGCCGAAGACCATCGAACCGGTCATCTTCAGACCCTCAGCCAAGTCACCGTGGCTTGCCAAAACGATACTTACCATTACACAACCTCCTTTGTTGCTACACGATTTGAACACAATACGAAGAATGGTATGCCGCTCGTCCGTAATATTCAACCCTTCATCGAACAGGGGAAATATTACAAAATCGCAGGTAGATGGGTTGTAAAAAAAGAACAGTTGTATTACAAGATGGTTATTTCAGCAGGTAGACCTTTACATATTTGATTTTCGTGATATGCAATCCCTTACGCATTCAAGCTGGGGTTGCAATACTTCTCATTTCGGTAAACGGTGTTAGGAAACCGTTCGGCTTCCAATAGTCTCAATTCACCCCCCTAGTTGGAACGGACGACGCGCGGCGACGCCTGCGGGCTTGCCGCGCGCTCAAAATAGGGCGGAAATGTCGAAGATCGGACGTTCCAGCCGCATGAATCTCGACATTTCCACCCCCAACGACCACCTCAACGCGGGAATTGGTGTTCCGCCTCGACTCGCGGCGGAACACCACGCGCCCGGGCACTTAGGCGAACTGGCTGCGGTACAGCTCGGCGTACGGGCCGTTCTCGGCGAGGAGCTCCTCGTGCGTGCCCTGCTCGATGATGGTGCCGGCACGCATATGCAAAATCAGGTCGGCATCGACGATTGTGCTCAGGCGATGCGCGATCACGAAGCTCGTACGACCGCGCATGAGCGTCTCCATCGCCTGGACGATATCGCGCTCCGTGCGCGTATCCACACTCGACGTCGCCTCATCCAGGATGAGGATCTTCGGGTCGCATAGAATGACGCGCGCGATGGTGAGCAGCTGGCGCTGCCCCTGGCTGATGCTCTCCGCATCGTTCTCGATATGCGTCTCGTACCCCTGCGGCATCGTGCGGACGAAGTGGTCCACATGCGCCATCTTGGCGGCGCGTACGATCTCCTCGCGCGTGGCGTCGGGACGGCCGTAGGCGATGTTCTCCGATATCGTGCCGTCGAACAGCCACGCATCCTGCAACACCATGCCGAAATTCGCGCGCAGCTCCGATCTGGCCATCGCGTGCGTGTCGACGCCGTCGAGCCCGATGCGGCCTCCGCCGATCTCATAAAATCGCATGAGCAAATTGATGAGCGTGGTCTTGCCGGCGCCGGTGGCGCCGACGATGGCGACCTTCTGGCCGGGTTTCACATGGAACGTCACGTCGCGCATGAGCGGTTTGGCCGGATCGTACCCGAAACGGACGCGCTCGAAGTCCACACGCCCCTCGACGGACGCCGGCAGATGCGCCGCGGCCTCGACTGCCGGGTCGGGCTCGACCTCCTCCTCGTCAAGGATGTCAAACACGCGCTCGACGCTGGCAAGCGCGTTTTGCAGCGTGTTGATGGTGAAGGAGAGCTGCGTCAACGGCTCGGAAGCCTGGTGGATGTACTGGAAGAACGCCTGGAACACGCCGATGGTGATCCGACCGCCCACGAGCATGCCACCCGCCACCACGGCAATCAGCACCTGCGCCAAGCGGATGATGAAGCGGATAAGCGGGCTGATGGCGTTGGTCGCGAAATCCGCACGGCGACTGGCGAGAGCGAGCTTGTCGGACAGCTCGTGCACCCGCGCCGAACTCGCCTCCTCGCGGTTGAAGCTCTTGATGATGAGACGACCGGAGTAGGCCTCCTCCACAGTCGCGGTGAGCTCGCCAACGTAGCGCTGGCGCTCGGCCGCGAGCTTGAGCGTCCACTTCGACACACTCTTGGTGATGAGGGTCGACACGAAGGCGAACACGAGGAATATCGCGGTGAGCAGCACGCTGTAGCGCAGCATCATGTAGAGCGCGCCGATGATCGTACCCACCGCGCTCATGAGCTTGAGCAGGCCGGTCTGCAGCACCTCCGACATCTTGTCCAGGTCGTTCGTGGCACGGCTCACCACCTCGCCGGGCTTATGGCCGTCGTAGAACTTCAGCGGCAGGCGACTGAGCTTGTCGGCCATGCTGCGGCGCAGAGAGAGATTCAATTTCTCGGCGAAACCCGCCATGACAAAGCACTGCACGGAGTACAGTGCGCAGGCGCCCGTCCAAATGCCGAAATAGATAGCGAGCTCGCGACCACCGGTCTCCCAACCCACCGTGAAGGCGCGACCCGCCGCAAACGCCTCCTGAATGTTCGTCCAGAGAACATCGATGACCCGGGCGCTGTACGCCGGGGCAGCAACGTGAAAGCCCGTGTACACGAGGATGGCGACGATCACCACGCCAAAACGCCAGCGCTCGCCCGCCGCGGCGCCCCACAGGCGGCGCACCGTCCCCCATGTGTCCTTGGGCACCTCGAGCTCCTCCTCGGGCGTGCCGGAGGCATCGGCCATGGCCTGCGCATCGTCGATAGCGCCTTGTTTGCGCTCGCGCTCAATGCGAGCGTTCTCCGCGAACAGCTCGTCTTGGCAATCGTCGCGCTTCCTCTTATCCCACGCCATGCTACTCACCTCCCTTCATCTGGCTTTCGGCGATCTCTCGATACACTTCACACCTTTCCATGAGCTCCTCGTGCGTGCCCTTGCCCGCGATGCGGCCGTCCTTGAGCACGATGATCTGGTCGGCGTGCAGGATGGTGTTGATGCGCTGGGCGATGATGAGCACCGCGGCGTCGCGCGTCTCGGGCCTGAGGGCGCGGCGCAGGGCGGCGTCGGTCTTGAAGTCGAGGGCGGAGAAGCTGTCGTCGAAGATGTAGAGGTCCGCGTGCTTCATGAGGGCGCGGGCGATGGCCAGGCGCTGGCGCTGGCCGCCGGAGAAATTCGTGCCGCCCTGGGCAACCGGGGCGTCCAGACGCTCGGGCAGACCCCACACAAAGTCGGACTGGGCCACATCGAGCGCGTGGCGCATCTCGGTCTCGGTTGCATCGGCACGGCCATCGCGCAAGTTGCTAGCGATGGTACCCGAGAACAACCAGGCTTTCTGAGGCACATAGGCGATGTGCTCGCGCAGGTCGTGCTGGGTCATGTCGCGCACGTCGACGCCGGAAAAACGCACCGAGCCTTCCGTGACGTCGTGCAGGCGCAGCAGCATCTTGGCGATGGTGGACTTGCCCGAACCGGTGGATCCGATGATCGCGGTGGTCTGGCCGCGGCGACAGGAGAAGTCGATATCGTGCAGGGTGTCCTCGTCCGCATCGGGGAAGCGGAAGGAGACATGGTCGAACATGGCAACGGCATCGGCGGACGCGGCCGCATCGGCCTCGGCCCGAGCGTCCGTCCCTGCATGGGCCTCGGCCCGAACGCCCGCCGCCGCGCCTTCCCTCGACGCCGATGACGAGCCCCCGGCACCGTCGACGATGCTCGGCTTCTTTTCGATCACCTCGGCGCAGCGCTGCAGGCACACGATGGCGCGCGGCACCATGAGCGCGACGAACTGCGCCATCATGATGTAGAACATGATGAGCATCGCGTACTCGACCACGGCGGAGATGTTGCCGATCTGCATGGCATGCGCGCCCACGCGATTGCCGCCGAGCCACATGAGCAGCACCTCGGCGATGTTCATGAGGCAGAAGCTGAAGCAGTCCACGCCCGCGAAGATCCAGTTCACCTTGATCGCCGCATCGGCGTAATCGGTGAACACGCGGCCCATGCGACCCTCCTCGTGGCGCTCCTTGCCAAAGGCGCGGATCACGCGGACGCCGATGATGTTCTCACGCAGGACCACGTTCATGCGGTCGATGAAGCCCTGCATCTTTTCGAAAATCGGGGCGGCGCGGCGCACCGCGATCACGGCGAACACCATGACCACGGAGACCACCGCGAGCATCATGGCGCCCATCTGCGCGTCGACGCGGAAGGACAGCACCGTGCCCATGACGCAGATGATGGGAACCGGCAGCATGGCCTGGGTGGCGAGCATGACCGTCTGCTGGATGACGTTCACGTCGTTTAAGGTGCGGGTGATCATGGAGCCGGTGCCGAACTCCTCAAAGTCGCCGCCCGAGTAGGCGAGCGAGGCATCGTACACGGCATTGCGGATATCGCGACCCACATAGGAGGCGAGGCGAGCGCACAGGTAATTGCCCAGCAGGGCGCCGCCGCTCGCACAGCAGCACGCAACGAGCATCTTAAGACCTTGACCGATGATGAAATCTGTGTTCCCGCTGGTCACGCCCTGATTGATCATGCCGGCGAGCATGGTGGGGACATACAGCGTGCCCGCTACGTCCAGCAGCAACGCCGCAAGCGTCGCCGCAACGAGGGCCTTATACGGTTTGATGGTTCGCAACAACAGTCTCATACGCACGCTCCCCTCCCGGCCGCCCCCGCAGCCAGACATGTACACCTCTAGTCGATGCCAATCCTACCTGAACAAACGGACATCGCGAGTGGCGACAAACGTCTCAATTTGCACCGACTTGCCGGTCGGGGGCCCGGCGGGGAGCCGAAAGGCGGCGGTCCGGCGGGAGAAATGGTCGGGATTTTCCTGACTGTAGCAGCGTGGCGAATCCCGACCATTGTCAGACGGCCTTCAGCTGAAAAACGGTCGCGAAACGCCAGGCTGTAGCAGAGTGGCAAATCCCGACCATCCTGGGAAGCCCAACGGAAGGAAACCCGAAAGAAGAAAGGGGCCGCCCGACGGCGACCCCTGCAAACGCGATGGATTGTTCGCGTGGCGCGCGGTTACTCCTCCGCAGGCTCCTCCTCGACGAGCTCCTCAACGGACTCCTCGGCCCCAACGGGCTCGGAGCCGGGGCGCACCCAGCCTTCCTGGATGGACTCGTAGAACGTGGCCCCCTCGGCGAGGTCGTGCACGCTCTTGCCGTCGAGCCAGGGCAGCTCGACCAGCTCGGGCAAGGTGGTCACAAGTTCGGAGCAATCGACGAAACGGCCCTTGTCATTCAACTGCTCGCAGTCCTGCACGCGCCAATACCCATCGGTGTGGGTGACATAGTACTCATGGCCGTCGACGTCCATGAACACGCGCGTCTTAGAGCGGAGGTAGGACAAAAGCCCCTCGAAATCCAAGGAGATCTCCTGATCAGCCTTCATTCCCATAGTTGGCTCCTATCTGTCGGGCGCCCGGACCCGACGCCGGGCGCTTGCATAACCGATGCTTCCATCTTTCCCGCCTTACGCACGTTTTACGAGCAAAACTTGGTGGACGGCTCTTTTGTTCGAGCAACGGTATGCATACGAATGGCGCCCGACCTACCAAATGCCAAGCAAGTGCTGCATGCCCACACTCACCAGCGTGATGCCAATCCAGCAGCACAGACCCATGAAGATAGGCTTGCCGCCCGTCTTAACCAGCTTGACCACATCGGTGTTGAAGCCAATCGCCGCCATGGCCATGACAATGAAGAACTTGGAGAGGGTCTTGATGGGAGCGGTCACGGTAACCGGCAGGGCGAATACGGTGGTGATGACGCTCGCCAAAACGAAGAAGAGGATAAAGAACGGGAAGATCTTCTTGATGTCGAACGTGCCCGCTGCCGCGCCGTCGCCCTTGCCCATTTCGGTGGCGCGCTTTGCCTGTCGGACCTGCCAAAAGGCCAGGAACAGCGTAATGGGAATAATCGCGAGCGTACGGGTGAGCTTGACGATCGTGGCATGGTCGAGCGCGTTGGAGCCGGGGTGCATGCCGTCCCAAGCCGCCGCCGCGGCGGTCACCGACGACGTGTCGTTCACGGCGGTGCCGGCGAACAGGCCAAAGCCCTCGTTGCTCATGCCGAGCACGCCGCCAAGCGTGGGAAACACCAGCGCGGCGATAATGTTGAACAGGAAGATAACACTGATTGCCTGGGCGATCTCCTCGTCGTCCGCATCGATGACCGGAGCCGTGGCGGCGATAGCGGAACCGCCGCAGATCGACGAGCCCACGCCCACGAGCGTCGATATCTTGCGCGGGATGTTCATGACGCGGCACAGGACAAAGGAGATCACGAGCGAGGTCGTGATGGTGGAGACAATGATGGGCAGCGAGCTGGCGCCCACCTTGGCGATCTGCCCCAAATTGAGTCCGAATCCGAGCAAGATGACCGCATACTGGAGAATCTTCTTAGAGGTGTACTTGATGCCCGGGGCGGCGGCTTCCGCGACACCCGAGCGCTTACGCAGCACGTGTCCCATCACCATGCCGATGAGAATGGCGAAGACGGGACCGCCGATGACCTCGAATCGCCTCCCCAGCAACCAGGCCGGCACCGAGATCACCAACGTCAGCGCCACCCCGCGCCACAGGTCCTTGAAATCCTTGAAGAGCTCCACACATCCACCTTTCCGAACCTCAATGTAGCAACGTGCTCCTCTTGAGGTTTCTCGCATTGAGGCTTGTATTCACCGCTATGCCCACTTGAACGAGCTACGAAGCGGCACCCGTGTTGTCGAAACTATGGTAGGACCTTTATCTATAATTATTTCTATCTAATTAGTTATAGTTTCATTAGATATTTTTATTATGTAAGAAAGAGCAGACGGGAACAAGCATGCTTGATTACCGCACCCATACCTTCTTGGAGGTCTATCGGCAGCGCAGCTTCACGCAAGCCGCCGCCTCCCTCATGATCACGCAGCCTGCCGTCTCCCAGCACATCAAACAGCTCGAATCGCACTATGGATGCCCGCTATTCACCAGAACGGGCCGCGGCATCGAACCCACGCCCGCCGCAGACGTGCTGTATCAGAGACTTCTTGCCATGGAAAACGACGAGGAGAGATTGATCACCGAGGTAGGGAGCCTCGCAGCGGAGCCCACAAGGGCCCACACCGTGCCACTCAAGTTCGGCTGCACGCGGACCATCGCCGACTTCACGGCGCCGAAGCTCATGGCAGTCCATCTCACTCGGCACCCCAACAGCTCTATCACCATGCGCGCCGGCAACACGCGCGACCTAGTGGGGGCGCTCGATCGGGGCGACATCGACTTCGCGCTCGTGGAGGGCTCATTCGACCGCGAGCGCTTTGACTACGAGATCCTCTCGCGCGAGCCGTATATCACCATCGCCGGAAGGGCTGGGGCAGGAGGAGGCGTCGCGCACGGGGCTGGTACTAAAACCGAGGTCGGCAACCCAGCAGATGCCGAACAGGGCGCCTCCCCCACAGAGTTTCGAACCCACGTTGCCCGGCCCAGCTCCATTCGCGATCTTCTTGGCGAGCGCCTCATCCTGCGCGAGGCGGGATCGGGCACGCGCGAGATTCTCGAAAAGCACCTGGCGGCGCGCGATCTCGCCGTGACGGACTTCGCGGGAGTCGTCGAGCTCGAGAGCATCCCAACCATCAAGGCATGCGTACGAAGCGGCGCGGGAATAACGTTCATGTATCGCGTGGCGGCAGCAGAGGAACTCGCCCGAGGGGAGTTCGTGGATATTACACCTGTCGATTTCTTTATCGAACACGACTTTTGCCTCATCTGGCAACGGGGCAGCCAATACGCACCACGATATCGCGCCCTCTGCAAAGCATGGCGCAGCCTACCGTGAGCCCAAACACCGGCGAGCCACGATGCTAAGGATACAAAACGGTAGTTTTTAGCCACTTTGAGTCAAGCCTTGTCTCTTGCCGCCCCGCTCTTTTTCTCGAGTTCCGAAGGAGCTACTCCACCGTCACGCTCTTGGCAAGGTTACGGGGCTGGTCGACATCGCATCCGCGCAGAATGGCGACCTCGCGCGCCAATAGCTGCAGGGGCACGGTGGCGGTAATGGCACTCAGCGCATCACGCACGGCAGGCACGTAGATAATATGGTCCGCGACCTTGCGAATGTCCTCGTCGCCCTCGGTCGCGACCGCGATGATGCGCGCGCCGCGAGCCTCGCACTCCTTGAGGTTGCTCACGGTCTTGTCGTACGTGGGGCTCTTGGTGGCAACAGCGATGACCGGGAAACCGGGGTCGATCAGCGCGATGGGTCCGTGCTTCATCTCGCCCGCTGCATACGCCTCGGCGTGCAGATAGCTGATCTCTTTGAGCTTGAGCGCGCCCTCGTTTGAGATGGCGGCACCCATGCCGCGGCCCACAAAGAGCGCCGAGTGCGCGTCCTTGCACGCCAAGGCGGCCTCGTGAACGGCCTCTTTCTGCGTGTCGAGCACCCACTGAATCTGCTCGGCAGTGTCGCCCAGTTCGTGGAACAGCATGCGCACCTGACCGGTCGTGAGCTTGCCCTTGACCTGTCCCAGCAGCAGCGCCAGCAACGTGAGGCTCACCACCTGGCCGATAAAGCTCTTGGTGGACGCGACCGCGATCTCCTTATTGGCCTTGGTGTAGATCACGCCGTCGCTCTCGCGCGCCACCGGGCTCCCCACCACGTTGGTGATGCCGAAGACCTTGGCGCCCTTGATGCGGGCATCGCGGATGGCAGCGAGGGTGTCAGCCGTCTCGCCCGATTGCGACACGGCGACCACCAGCGTCGAGGGCGTGATGATGGGGTTGCGGTACCTGAACTCGCTGGCGGCCTCGACCTCGCACGGAATGCGCGCCCAGCCCTCGATAAGGTTCTTTGCGATCAGGCCCGCATGATAGCTCGTGCCGCAGGCGATCACGTATACGCGATCGACCAGATTGAGCTCCTCATACGTCATACCGAGCTCGTCGATATCAAGCTCGCCCGTAGCGGCCAAGCGGCCCACCAGCGTGTCGCGCACGACGCGCGGCTGCTCGAAAATCTCCTTGAGCATGAAGTCGGGATAGCCGCCCTTTTCCGCCATATCGATATCCCAATCGATATGCGTGACCTGGGGTCGAATGGAGCGCCCCTGCTCATCGGTGTACTCGATGCCCTGGGGCGTCAGACATGCGAACTGCCCATCCTCCAGCACCACCACGTCGCGCGTCGCATCGATGAGCGCGATCACGTCGGACGCCACGTAGCTGCCGTCCGGTCCGCAGCCCACCACAATCGGGCTGTCCTTGCGCGCCACGGCAATGGTGCCCGGCTCGTCGGCGCACACCACGGCAAGGCCGTATGCGCCAACCACAAAGGTGCACGCCTCGCGCACGGCGGCCATGAGCGCATCGGGCTCCGCGCGGTGGCGATCATATGCCTCCTCGATGAGATGTGCGAACACCTCGGTGTCGGTCTCGCTCTTGAACTGGTGTCCACGGCCCTTGAGCTCATCGCGAAGCTCGGCGAAATTCTCGATGATACCGTTGTGGACCACGGCGATCCTGCCGTCGCAGCTCGTGTGCGGATGGGCGTTCTTCACCGACGGGCGCCCGTGCGTCGCCCAGCGCGTATGGCCGATGCCACAGGTGGCGTTCGAATGGTGGGCCTCGAGCTCCTCCTCGAGCCCGGCGACCTTGCCCGTGCTGCGTACCACGTCGAGAGTGCAGCCAGGCGCGCCCCCGTCCGCGAGCTCAAGCGCCACGCCTGCCGAGTCGTAGCCGCGGTACTCCAAGCGCTTGAGCCCGGAAACCAGCACGTTAGTCGCTGAGCCCGACCCCGTGTAGCCAACAATTCCGCACATAGGAAATCCTTTCGGTCGACCGTCGTCCATCCGTCGATTGTCATAGGCAATCGATTGTAAAAATGAATTATTACCATCATGTAACGGTGGTATTTGATTTTTAAGACCATTAGGAGGAGATACGATGACGCCGGCGAAGGGACCGCCGCGGTGGAGAACGGCGAGACAGCGCCGCGGGCTTCACGCACCGCCCTTTGAAGCGATACAATACCCCCGTATCAGCATCACCATCTCGCGCGCCACCTGCGCGCTTATTGGAGGCCTCGTGGCTCGCCGCACCACCGTGACCATCAACGACGTCGCCAACGAGGCGGGCGTTGCGCTCGGCACCGTGTCGAACGCCTTCAACCATCCGGAAAAAGTTCGCCCCGAGACCCTCAAGCGCATCAACGAGGCCTCCGCGAAACTCGGTTACGCCCCCAACCAGAGCGCGCGCATGCTTGCGGGTGGGCAAAACCGGTCGTTTGGCCTGGTGCTTCCCAGCCTGGAGCACGGTATCTCGCTCCAAATTGCCAACGGCGCCAACGCCGAGGCGCAAAAACACGGGTACGGCCTGCTCATCGCCAACGCGGACAACGACGACATCCTCTCCGCGCGTTACCTCACCTATTTTATGGGCACGCAGATGGCGGGCATTCTCGTGCAGCCCATGAGCGTCTATGGATGGAAGCCCTCTTTGGCGACGCCCTCGGTCCCCACGGTGTATCTCGACTTCCACAGCAGCGAGCCCGGCTATTTTGTCGGCGCTGACAACCGCGCGCAAGGGCGCCTGGTGGCGCAGCACGCCATCGATGCCGGCGCTCGCAGAATCGCGGTGTTTGGAAAGGACGAGTTCGAGAAGCTCGGCATGCGCATCGCGGGCGTGCGGGACATCATGCACACCGCGGCGGGAGTGGCGTTCGAGTTCATCGACGAGGGCGCCTGGAATTTGGCGCGCGACGGCTATTCCGTTGGGTATCGCCTGGCCAAGCGTCCCGCCTCCGAGCGGCCCGACTTTATCATCGCGCTTTCGGACGTGCTTGCGACGGGGGCCGTCGCAGGCATCCAGGCAGCCGGCCTCAGCGTTCCCAGCGACATTAAAGTCGCTGGCAGCGATGGCAATCCGCTTGCCTGGAGCGGCAACGTGCCCCTCACCACCATCGCGCCTCCCGGCTACGAGATCGGCCGCAAGGGCGTGCAATACCTCATCGCGCAGATCGAGGAAAACCGCCGCGCCGGCAACGCCATGCCCACCGAAAACCACCAGGCACTGGTCCGCCCCTTCCTGCTCGCCCGCGCGAGCTCGGGCGAGGGCAATGCCACCGAATTTGCCGATCCGGACCTGGATATCAGCGGGTACCTGTAAGAACGAACGGCTGAGCAGGAAGCACTCGAACCGGTGGGCTATCGAATACGCCGCGCATCATGTGAGTAAGCACCTCGTGTCCTTGAAGTCGCAATGAACGATCATTTGGTCCTATCGGACTCGGCGGGTGGATGGTATTTCTCGGTGAGCGGTTAATTCAACTTGAAACGTTTCATCTATGTAAAGGAATGCGCTCTTCGGCGTATTATGTGACCATCCTCGTGGCGGCCGCTCGACCCTGCACGGACATGCGGCGACGCCACAAACCTGGTCATCGAGAAAGGACCCATCATGGTCAACCGCATTGTTCTCAACACCATCTCCTACCACGGGGCCGGCGCCATCGCCGAGATTCCGGGCGAGCTCCAGCGCCGCGGTTACAAGAAGGTGTTCGTCTGCACCGACCCCGACCTGGTGAAGTTCGGCGTCGCCGCAAAGGTCACCGACCTGCTCGACGAGGCCGGCATCGCCTACAGCGTCTACTCCGACATCAAGCCCAACCCCACCATCCAAAACGTCACCGACGGTGTTGAGGCCTTTAAGGCTGCCGAGGCCGACTCCATCGTGACCATCGGCGGCGGCTCCGCCATGGACACCGCCAAGGCCATCGGCGTCATCATCGCCAACCCCGAGTTCGCCGACGTGCGCAGCCTTGAGGGCGTCGCCCCCACCAAGAACCACGCTGTGTTCACCATCGCCGTGCCCACCACCGCCGGCACTGCAGCCGAGGTCACCATCAACTACGTCATCACCGACGTGGAGAAGGTCCGCAAGTTCGTGTGCGTCGACACCAACGACGCCCCCGAGGTCGCCGTTGTCGACCCCGAGATGATGGCAACCATGCCCGCCGGCCTTACCGCCAGCACCGGCATGGATGCGCTCACCCACGCCATTGAGGGCTACACCACCAAGGGTGCCTGGGAGATGTCCGACATGTTCCACCTCAAGGCGATCGAGCTCATCTCCAAGAACCTGCGCGACGCCGTGGCTGAGGCCAAGAGCGGCGTTCCCGGCTCCGGCCGCGAGGGCATGGCGCTCGCCCAGTACATCGCCGGCATGGGCTTCTCCAACGTCGGCCTGGGCGTCGACCACTCCATGGCCCACACCCTCTCCGCGCACTTCGACACCCCGCACGGCGTCGCCTGCGCCATGCTGCTGCCCATCGCGATGGAGTTCAACAAGCCCGTCGTGACCGAGCGCCTGGCCAAGGTCGCCGTTGCCATGGGCGTTGACATCACCGGCATGAGCACCGAGGAGGCAGCCGACGCCGCCATCGCCGCCGTCAAGCAGCTCTCCGTCGACGTCAACATCCCCACCGTGTGCGAGGCCATCACCGAGGAGGAGCTCGACACGCTCACCAAGGACGCCATGGCCGACGCCTGCTTCCCGGGCAACCCCCGCGAGGCAACCTACGATGACGTCATGGGCATGTTCCGCCAAATCATGAAGTAGCACGTCCGCTTTTGTTGCACGACGCGCGTCATCTCGCGCAAACGCACAACGGGGAACCCGCCGCACGCGGGCTCCCCGTTTTTCATTGCGCAGACGTAAAGGATGAATCGACGCCCTCCCCGGGCTCAATCGAGCGGCTACGCTCCGTATCGGGCGATCGCGCCGGGAAGCTCATGCAGGCTTTCAAGAACCGCCGCGCACATGCCCTCGATCTCGCTCGTGGGCGGGACCATGTCCGGCACCATGAAGACCTGGGCACCCGCCGCATGGCCGGAGCGCACACCGTTGTGCGAGTCCTCGATCACCGCGCAGCGAGCGGGGTCGACGCCCATCCTCTCTGCCGCCAAGAGGAAGATGTCGGGCGCAGGCTTGCCGTTTTCGATCTCATCGCCGGTTGTGATCGAGGCGAACATATCGCGAAGGCCGAATCGATCGAGGCGGGGAATCGCCTTTGATCGATAGGTCGAGGTGGCGAGGGCAAGAGGATACCCCGCCGCATGCAGCTCGTCGAGCGCCTCGCGGGCGCCGGGCATCAACGTCAGGTCGGTCTCGCAAATCTGGTCAAAATGCACGAGATGCAGGCGGAAGCACTCTTTCGCCTGCTCATCATCCCCGCCCAGGTGCCCCACCATCAAAGCATGCACCGAGGGCGCGGTGCGGCCGATGAACGAATGGATAAGCTCGCCGGGGAGCTCGATGCCGAGGTCCCGCGCGGCGCGCTTCCACGCCTCCTGGCTCACCCGCTCGGAATCGACGAGCGTTCCGTCCATGTCGAAAATGACGGCCTCTAGTACCTGCATGCGCATGCTCCTCTTATCTAACGCGGGGTCTTTGATATCGGGTTGTATTTTACTCAGTCGCGGCGCCTCATCGGGCCCGCATGGGTATGATTCCCCCATGAAAGAGAACATGGACATAGCGACCGACACCCGCGAGGCGAGCCTCCCTGCCGAGATTCGGGCGAAACTCGACGCGCTGGTAACGCTGCTGCGCTCGTACGGCCCCGTCGCAATCGGATATTCCGGGGGCGTTGACAGCACGTTCCTCGCAGCGGTCTGCGCACGCCACCTACCGGCGGAAGACGTGCTTCTCATCCATCTGGACACGCCGCTCGTCGGCTCCCCCGAGCGGGAATCCTTCGAGCGCGAGCGCAAGCGCTTTGAGGAGATGGGGGTCGGCGTAGCCCTCGTCGAGGTCAACCCACTTGCTGACCCCCTTGTGGCATCCAACCCCGCCGACCGCTGCTACCGCTGCAAGCTCGCGGGGTTCTCCCAGCTGTCCTCCGAGGCCAGGCGGCGGGGTTTCCCGACTGTCCTCGAAGGCAGCAACGCAGACGATGCGGGTGATTTCCGCCCCGGCATGCAGGCGGTGAAGGAACTCGGCGCGCGCTCACCCTTGATGGAGACCGGATGGCATAAAACCGAGGAGCGCGACATGCTGCGCATCTGGGGGCATGAGGTGTGGAGCCTTCCCGCCGGCGCGTGCCTGGCGACGCGCATCCCCTGCGGTGAGGAGATCACGGGTCGCAAACTCGAGGTGGTCCGCGCATGTGAGGACTATTTGCACGAACAGGGCCTGAGGCAGGTCCGGGTGAGGCTCGACCGCGGCGAGGCCCGCGTCAGCACCGATGCAGACGGGCTCGAAGCGCTTGCGGCGATGAGCGGACGAGCCACGGAGGATGGCGAGTGGCCGCAAGGGGCTCTCCTCCCCACCGCGATTGTCGAAGCCCTTCTTGCCAGGGGGGCCACCCGCGTCTCCGCACGCGCCCTGCCCTATCTCCATGGAGAGACGAGCCGGCAGGCGAGCGCCTGATTCGGAGCATCCAACGGACCGGGAGCGCTGTCTCCGCGCGACAGGATGGCGCTGCGCGCGCTCCGCAACGCCGCGATGGGATCCGATGGGCGGGCCGCGTTCGGCAATGCCTACGACTATACTTACGACATAGCCGCTCTAAACAAAAATAGGACGGCTAAATGCCGTCCTATCTGCAATCTTGGTCGCGGGGGCAGGATTTGAACCTACGACCTCCGGGTTATGAGCCCGGCGAGCTACCAGACTGCTCCACCCCGCAATGTCTGGACGCACCGTGTGCGCAAGGAGTTATATTACGCAGGAGCTCACCTTCCTGCAAGAGCATACTTCCACTTCTCCACAATTCCAACACGCAACCCATACCGCCGGGCTCATAACCCGGAGGTCGTAGGTTCAACTTACCCGAAGCTGCCATAATACTAAGGTCAACACATTCACACAGCGCCGACGCAAGGAGAGCCCATGGCGTCCACGTCCCCCAACATCTCACGCAAGGCATCGCACGAGTTCTACGCCAGCTGCCCGGAGGGCTTCGAGGTCGCCCTTGCCGACGAGCTGCGCGGTCTGGGCCTGCGCCAAGTGCGCCGCCTCAAGGGCCGCGTCACCTTTGTCGGGCCCGCTGCGGACGCATACCGCGCGTGCCTGTGGTCGCGCCTCGCCAGCCGCATCTTTGTCACGCTCGCGCGCTTTGACGCCCGCGACGCCGACGAGCTTTACGAGAACGCCGCCGCCATCGCGTGGGAGCACATCCTGCGTCCCGGCGCCACGCTCGCCGTTGCGGCGCGCGGCACCTCCGACGAGCTGCGCAACTCGCACTTCTCCGCCCTGCGCGTGAAGGATGCCGTCTGCGACCGCCTGGCGCGCGTGCTGGGCGAACGCCCCTCCGTGGACACCGATTGCCCCGACTGCCGCCTCTCCCTCACGATCCGCGGCGACCGCGCCAGCCTGCAGCTCGATCTCTCCGGCGACCCGCTCTTCAAGCGCCTGCCGCGCGAGGCCACGCGCCCCGGCGCGGCCCACGTGCTGCGCCCCGACTACGCCGCGCTCGCGCTCGCGCAGGTCAACTGGCAGCAGACGTGCGCCAACGCGCTGGTGAACACCGGCGACGCCGCGGCGCCCGCCGCAGAAAACGATGCCGCAACTGCGGCCAATCGCGCTAAATCCGACGAACCAAACGCAAGCGTCAACTCCGGCTGCGACCTCGACGCCGCAGCATCCGAAGAGGCGAGCACTCACAGCGCTCAGCCCATCGACCGCGACTCCGCCCCCACCGCCTTCCCTGTCCTCATCGACCTGTGCTGCGCCGGCGGCGGCATCACCCTCGAGGCGGCCTCCGTCCTCGCCGGGCGCGCCCCCGGCATCGACCGCGAACGCTGGGGCTTTTTTGGCTGGGCCGAGCACGACGAAGCCGCGTGGACCGAGCTGCACGCCGACGCCCTCGCCCAAGCCGAGCGCGCCCGCGGACGCGCCGCGCGCATTGTGGCCACCGACCTTTCCGGCGACGCCGTCTCCTGCGCCCGCCGCGTGCTCAAGGCCGCAGGCCTGGCGGACCGCGTGATCTTTGCCCAGCCCGACGCGGAGAAGATCCTGCGCAAGCTGTCCATCCCCGTTATCAGTGGCGCCACTGCGACAGGCGGCATCGTGCTCGACACCACCGAGGTCGCCCTCACCAAGCTCCCGCGCCTGCTCGCACTCGTCAACGACGTGCGCGACGGCTCTCCGCTCCCCGGCAACGGCATCGCGCTCGACCTGCCGATTGCGACCCTCACGCGCGACGCGGTAATCGAGCAGACCCTGGGCACGGCGACCAACCGCATCGCCGTCATGCCCAACAACGAGGAAGCCCAGCTCCTCACCTTTGCCGAGCGCACGCCTGCGGGCAGCGCCCCGAAAGGCGAAGGCAACGACGTGACAGAGCCCCGCGACAACCGCGTCGCCCTCGATTTGGGCGACGGCGCGCCCTGCCCGGTGTTCCTGCCCGAGTCCGACCAGTTTGCCCGCCGCCTGCGCAAGGTGGCCAAACTGCGCCGCAAGTGGGCCCAGCGCGAGGACGTGACCTGCTATCGCGTGTACGACGCCGACCTGCCCGACTACTCCGCCGCCATCGACCTGTACGAGGGCAGCACGGCCACGCCGGGCCGTTGGCTGGTCATCGCCGAGTACGCCGCGCCGCGCTCGGTCGACCCCGCCTTGGCCGAGAAGCGCCTGCTCGACATCCTCGCCATCGCACCGCGCATCCTCGACGTCGAACCCGAGAACGTGTTCGCCAAGGCCCGCATCCGCTCGCGCGGCGGCTCGCAGTACGGAAAGCAGGCCGGCGGCTTCTCGGCCGCAAGCAAAAACGCCAAGAACGGCGCACGCGGCAACGCGAACAAGGGCGGACGCGGCGCCCAGGGCTCTGGAGCCGGCGCGCCCTCCGACATCCGCACCCGCCGCCTCCCTCTCATCGAGGAGGGCGGTCTCACCTTCGCCGTCAACTTCAACGATTACCTGGACACGGGAATCTTCCTGGACCATCGCATCACGCGCGGCTTGGTACGCGAGCACGCCAAAAACGCCCGCTACTTCCTCAACCTGTTCGCCTACACGGGTACCGCCACCTGCTACGCGGCCGACGCCGGCGTGGAAGAGACGGTGACGGTCGACCTGTCCAACACGTATTTGGACTGGGCCGAGCGCAACATGGAGCAGAACGGCTTTGTGGGGCCGCAGCACCACTTCGTACGCGCCGACGTCATGAGCTGGATCCGCGACATGCGTGAGACCCGCAACCGTTGGGACCTCATCTTCTGCGACCCGCCCACGTTCTCCAACTCGAGCAAGATGGGACACCGCACCTGGGACGTCCAGCGCGACCACGTCGAACTGCTCATCGGACTTTCGCGCCTGCTCACGCGCGAGGGCGAGGCGATCTTCTCGTGCAACCTGCGCACGTTCCGCCCCGACACCGAGGAGCTCGCGCGCGCCGGCGTGGTGCTCACCGACATCACCGAGCAGACGATCCCCGAGGACTTCGCCCGCAATAAGAAGATCCACCATTGCTATCTTGTCCGTCGCTACACGTCCGAGGAGGCCATGCGCATGGTCGGCATGGACGAGGAGGCGATCCGCGAGCGCACACGCGAACTGCGCGAGAACGCCCGGCGCCATGACGGTGCACGCGGCAGCGAACCGAGCGGCAGCAATTCCCGCCGCGAAAAGACGAGCCGCCGCGATGCGCGCGGCGGGCGCTGACTCAACATGAGGGCCTAGGGGGCGCGCACTCCTCGGCATCTGCGTTCCCCGAAAGTTAACTCTCGGGGAACGAATCGGGCAAACCGGGAGAAAACCTCCCGCGAGAGTTAACTTTCGCGGGAGGAGGGCAAGGGATAGGGGAAGGAAACGGAAGCGACCCACCCTTCTATTTGCGTTCCCGCAGCTTGCGGACCATAGCGCCCATCCTGCACAATCCCTATAATGGCAGACACGTTAAGATGGCATGAAGATGCCTCTCGGCGGCGATGCCACAGGCGTCGGCGTCGGATCACCCTCGCCAAGGAGCTATCACTGCTATGGCACAAGCAAAGCAAACCAGCGCGCACGAACACAGCTCGCACGCGATCCCCGTGAGCATCGGCGCAATGCTCATCACGCTCGGCGTGGTGTACGGCGACATCGGAACGTCGCCCATGTACGTCACCAAAGCCCTCCTTGCGGGCCAGGGCGGCATCATGACCGTCACCGAGGAATTCATCCTCGGCGCGCTTTCGCTCGTCATCTGGACGGTCACGCTGCTCACCACAGTCAAATACGTACTCGTCTCCCTCAAGGCCGACAATCACGGAGAGGGCGGCATCTTCGCCCTCTATAGCATCGTTCGGAAGTACGGCAAGTGGCTCATCATTCCCGCCATGCTCGGCGGCGCTGCGCTGCTCGCCGACGGCATCCTCACACCCGCGGTCACCATCACCACGGCCATCGAGGGCCTGCGCACCATCCCTGCCGTCCACGACATCATGGGCGGCAACCAGATGAACGTCGTGGTCATCACGCTCATCATCATCTGCCTGCTCTTCGCCGTGCAGCGCGCCGGTACCTCAAAGATCGGCCACGCCTTCGGGCCGGTCATGACCTTCTGGTTCCTGTTCCTCGGTGGCGCGGGCCTCGTGTACGTGCTCGGCAACCCCGTGGTGCTGCTCGCGTTCAACCCCATCCGCGGCATCAGCTTCTTGCTGTCGCCCCACAACCATGCGGGCATCATGATCTTGGGCAGCTGCTTCCTGGCCACCACTGGCGCCGAGGCGCTCTACTCCGACATGGGCCACGTGGGCCGCGGCAACATCTACGCCACCTGGCCCTTCGTCAAGATCTGCCTCATCCTCTCCTACCTCGGTCAGGGAGCCTGGCTGCTCGCCAACGCCGGCAACGCCGACCTCGCCGCCATCCCCGACCTCAACCCGTTCTTCCAGATGCTGCCAGAGGGCATGCGCCCGTTCGGCGTCATCCTGTCCACCTGCGCCGCCATCATCGCCAGCCAAGCGCTCGTGACCGGCGCGTTCTCGCTCGTTTCCGAGGCGAGCCGCCTGGACCTCATGCCCCATATGCAGGTCTTCTACCCAGCCGAGACCAAGGGTCAGCTCTACATCCCCATGGTCAACAACGTCATGTGGATTGGCTGCGTGTTTGTGGTCCTGCTCTTCCAGAGCTCCGCGCACATGGAGGCCGCCTACGGCCTGGCCATCACCATCACGATGATATGCACCTCCGTGCTGCTCTTCTTCTACCTGCACGGCATCCGCAAGATGCGCGTGTTCCCGTATATCTTCGTGATCTTCTTTGTGGCGCTTGAGGGCTTCTTCTTCGTGTCCTCGCTCACCAAGTTCTTCCATGGCGGCTACTTCACCATCCTCATGGCTGCCCTCATCATGGGCGTCATGGTGAGCTGGTATAACGGCAGCCGCGTCGAGCGCCGCCAATACACCATGCTTCCCGTGCGCAAGTACCTCGACCAGCTCGACCGCCTGCGCAACGACCATCATTACGAGACGCTTTGCGACAACCTGGTGTACCTCACCAACGGCACGTCCACCGACATGCTCGACCGCGACATTCTCTACTCGATCTTCGACAAGCACCCCAAGCGCGCCCGTGCGTATTGGTTCCTCAACGTCGAGGTCACCGAGGATCCGCACACCTTCGAGTACTCGGTCGAGAACTACGGCACCGACTTTGTGTTCCGCGTGCACCTCTACCTGGGGTACAAGGTCAACCAGCGCGTGAACGCCTATCTGCGCCAGATCGTCTCCGACATGTCCGCGTCCGGTGAGCTGCCGCCGCAGGTCCACGACTACTCGGTGTACGATAAGCCGGGGTCGATCGGCTCCTTCCGCTTCTGTCTGATCCGCAAGACGCTGGCACCCGAATCCGACGTCGAACAGCGCGAGCGCCACGCCATCGCGATGAAGTACGCCATCCGTCGTGTCGCGGGCTCACCGGTCCGCTGGTTCGGCCTTGAGAACTCCAGTGTGTTCTACGAGTACGTGCCGTTGTTCACCAAGTTCAAGCCCGTCGACCGCATGGAGCGCGTAAGCGTGGAAGAGCGCCGGGCGTAAGTGCTCCGCGGCAATGAGACCGTGCGCCTCGCACCCCATTGATTCGACGATTCGAGCCCAAGGGCCGCGATGGAAATCCATCGCGGCCCCTTTTGTTGGTGGAGGCACCGGATAGAGCGACGGATTATTACACGCTGTGCACAGCCGTGTGCGGCTTTCACGGCGCCCCGAACGTGACCCGCCCCCCTCCAGTCGCGGCGCCCCGAGACGCATTGGCGGCCCTGGATAGACGCAAGTTCCGACCGCGCCCCCTAAACGTTGCGCTCCCAGGCGTGACCCGTGCCCCCCTCCAAACATTGCGTCCTCAAACGTGGCCTTCCCCCAAATGTCGCCCGCGCCCAGATGCTGCCCGTGCCCCCTCCCGGGCGTTGTCTACACTCCCCTAGATGCTGTCCATGCCCCTTTCCAAACACCGCATGTGTCCTCTCTGTGTGATTGGCTTTCAAAAATGTGTGGGGTTTATCGGCAATCCGGCCCCATACGCGAGTTTCGGCTTTTCGTTATCTGGGGTTTTACGCTCGCGGTCAGCTCTCTACATAACTCCGGTCAGATAAACCCCACACATTTTCAATTTGACCCCGGATTTCCCTTGATATAACGCTCTTCCAATCCCAAAACGAATTGGAGGGCCCATGCACGGAGAAAAAGACATTCTATTTGGCTTGAGTTCGTTTCGGCTACATCGCATTCCCTACCAGGTGCTTATGTTATGTCCTCCCATCCCTCCCCTGTGGGACAACGTGCGCGATCCGCTCCTGCCAAAGCACCCCGTGATACGCGAGATTCTCGGCAGCCCGCTCCACGTGCTTGTCACCAACAGAAAAGACCGCCGAACCGCAAAGAATGTCCGCACGCACCTCGTGGAATCCCGTCTACCCGCTGGGGCGATTGTGGACTCCGTCCTCGGCGTCCAAACTTGCTCGCCGCTTTTCACGCTGCTAACCCTCGCGCGCGGCCTCAACACCATCGAGCTCGCCATGGCCATGTACGAGTTCTGCGGGAATTTTTCCGTCTTTAAACCAAGTGAAGCAATCGAAGAGCTGCTCAAGACTCCCGAAGCCGCCGAGCTGAACAGGCAACCCGGAGCTTGGAAGAGGGTTCGCAGCTCGGCGGCAACCGCCTCGGGCAAAACATCGTCCCTTTGGATGCGTCCTCCGCTCATCTCACTCGACGAGCTGCACAGCGCCCTTGACGAGTATCCGCATTTTCACGGTAAGAAGAAATTCAGTGAGGCGGCAAATCTTGTTACCGGCGTCACGTCTTCGCCCTTCGAGGCACAGCTTTCGATGCTGCTGGCTCTCCCGGAGTCGATGGGCGGCAAAGGCATGCCGCTCTTTACCAACAACGCAAGGATCGCCTTAACCAAAGAGGCGCGGAAAATGTATCCCCACAGCTTCATCCGCGCCGACCTGCTTTTTGAGGGCAACGAGAGCCGCCCCGACATCGACGTTGAATGCCAGGGCTCGAT
>SAMEA3387513__coassemble_842_pt1 | contig 18358 bp, 21 predicted proteins | sample SAMEA3387513__metabat2_high_PE_011 | metagenome-assembled genome bin SAMEA3387513 (sample SAMEA3387513) | Felis catus | biome: Faeces | place: United Kingdom | collected 2012
CTATGAGCTTCAGCGACGCGCTGGAAGCGCTCAGGAAGCTTGCCTATCCCGATAGCGAGGAAGGAGGCGCGCAATGAGCAACACGCGGACGCTCGAACTCGATATCTCGAAGGAGGGAACGGGAACCTGCGTCAAGGTTGGTCAGGGCGACGATGGCGGAACCACGATCAAGGCGCTTATCTACGACAACGGCGCTGAGTTCGAGCTTTCCGGCGCTACGGCATGGCTTGTCGTGCTTTTGCCTAATAAGCGGAACTACTATCGCGGTCAGTGCTCAGTGAGTGGCAACGCCGTAACGATCACGGTTGACGAGTCGAAGCTTTGCAGCGTGTCCGGCTACACCGACGAAGCCTATTTCACGATCACGAAGAGCGGCAAGACCTATTCGACGGAGCGCTTCGCAATTGAAATCCTGCGCAGCGCTCTTGACGGACGGCAGCCCGCGCAGAGCTGGGACGATGCCGTTCAAGACCTCATCGACCGTGGGAACGCGGCGGTCAACAAGGCAAATTCCGCCGCATCAGCCGCCAACTCTGCCGCGAACGCGGCGAACACGGCGGCGAGCAACGCCAACGGAAAGGCCACCGCCGCGCAGCAGGCAGCAGAAGCCGCGAACAGCGCCGCATCCGCCGCCAACACGGCAAAGGCGAACGCCGACAAGGCGACCACGGCTGCGAACAACGCGGCATCGGCGGCAAACACCGCTAAGACGAACGCCGATAAGGCGACGGCGAGCGCAAACACCGCGAAGACGGCTGCTGACACGGCGGCGAGCAACGCGAACGCAGCCGCCGCGCGTGCGAACGGTGCCGCTGACGATGCGACGGCGGCTGCGCAGAACGCACTGAACATCGCAAACAGCATCGCATCGATCAAGCCGCCGAGCGACGCGGAGGTCGAGGAACTGAGGAAGGCCAACGAAATCCTCGCCTCTGCGGTCGCGGAACTTCAGGACAAGTACGTCCTGATCGGTGAGACGGCATACGTCCCGCCGACCCGCGTGACCTCTTACAGCGGTGAGACGCTTGCGCTCGCGCAGTCGGGCGTTTCCGGTGAAACCGCGACCCTAAATTAAGGAGAACCAACATGGCAGATGTCTCAGTCCTCACATTCAACGGCGCGCCGCGCAACGTCAAGGACGTCACCGCGCGGAACACGGCAAACGCCGCGACCACCGCTCAGGAATACGACCGACAGCAATTGACCGGAACCTATAAGGGGCGCTCCATTGCGTCGGTCTTCGCCGCCGAGATCGGCAGCGCAAACGTCTGGACGTGGCTCCAAAAGCGGGTGAAGGCAGCCAACTTCACGGGGCTTCGCATCGGCGATTACATCGACGTGCAGCTGAAGGCCGGTGCAAACGTCCCCTCCCAGACCGTCAGGTATCGCATCGCGGCCATCGACCCGTATTACCAGTGCGGGGACACGGCGAAGGGCCACCATATAGCGATGGTCCCGTCCGCCCCGGTGTCCGTCACCGGCGACAAGGCCGTGAACGGCTCCTATATCAAGTGGCGCGACACTGACGACAACAACGGCACCGCAGATGAGAAGCACCCCTATCTGTGCTCGAAGCTGCATGAGTGGGAGATCGGCGATTTCCTGCCGTCCCTACCGACCGAGTGCCAAGCCGCCATCATGCCGCAGCGCGTTCTGCTCAATGAGCGCTACGCGTCGATCGGGAAGCTCACCGATGACAGCGGTTGGTCTTGGGTCGATCTGGGGAAGGTATGGTCTCTTTCCGAAATCGAGGTCTACGGGTTCCAAGCATGGAGCAAGACGGGTTACAGCATCGGGTTCGATTGCCATTTCCCGATTTTCGAAGACACGGCATCTCGAATCTTGGGAACTCGCGTCTATTGGTGGCTCCGCTCCGTCATGGGCGGCTCGTCCTCCTACGTGTGCAATGTCGGCACCCTCGGCTATGCCGACCACTACGCCGCGACGCATGACTGGGTTCGCCCGTTCCCGTGCTTCCTCGTAGGCTGATTTATCAGCCGTACGCAACACTGAACCGGCGCATGCCTTGCGCATGCGCCATCAGGTCGAGACGGCTTAGCAAGGAGATGGTCGTTTGAGTGGTGTATATGCCCGGAACAGGCATCTGAGCGCCCAAAAGTATTTCGCGCTCGCATTGGAGATAAGGGACGAGATCACCAAGAAGGTGACAACGAAGCAGCTGCCGAAGTCATACAGGTTCGTCTTCGCCGTCCCCATGGCCGAGACGGCCAGAAGCTTGGTCATGAATCTCGTAAAGGCGGATGCGTTCTACCCGAACACCGCGCGCAACGTCGAGGAGCGCAAGAGATTCATGACGCTCGCGATCGCCGACTGCAACCAACTGCTCCAAGACCTGCAATGTCTGAAGTCTCTCAACTCGAACATAATCCTGTCGTGGTTCGAGACTCTTATCCAGGACGTCGATGATGACATAAAGCTCATCAAGGGCGCTCGGTCCGGCGTGAAGCTGATAGGAAAGGGGTAAAATGAACGCGTGTTGTCCCTTGGAAATCTTCGCGTCAATTGGTGGCTCCGCTCCGTCATGGGCGGCTCGTCCTCCAACGTGTGCAATGTCAACAACAACGGCAATGCCAACAACAACGCCGCGACGAATGACTGGGTTCGCCCGTTCCCGTGATTCCCAAGACCTGCCAGACCGCGCAGACCGAAGCTCTGAGCGCCGTGCATTTGAGGAAGGAAGGGGCAACCATCGGGCGCGCGCCCGTAAATTTGCACCCCGAGACGGTTGCCGTTCGCTTCTTGCATGGCGCGGGATTTGGCACCTGCCCGCGCTTCATGGTCATCCGTCAAGCGGCTTGCGGGTGCCGCATGAAGCCGTTCGGGGTGCCTCCCATGAACTCTGATGAGCGCCGAGCGGCGCGCCGGGCACGGCGCGACAGCAAAAGAGCCGCAAATCGCTCGGCGCGGATAGAGGGGTGCACGCTCGAATCCATCGCAGATCTCGACAACCTATACCAGTCGGCGATCGACGCCTCACGTGGTGTTAGTTGGAAATCGAGCGTCCAGAGGTACATGCTGAGGGTCGTGCCGAACATCATGCGCGCACGAAGAGACCTCCTATCCGGCAAGGACTTCAAGCGCGGATTCATCGAGTTCGACATATTCGAACGCGGAAAGCTCAGGCACATATGCTCTGTCCATTTCTCAGAGCGGGTCATACAGAAATCTATCAGCAGACACGCGTTGGCACCTGCGATATGGCCCACGCTGACCGAAGGGTGCGCCGCGAACATAAAGGGGCGCGGCACTGAATATGCCATCAAGCGCCTAAAGCGCCAACTCGTAAACCATCACAAGAGGCACGGTGAGCGCGGATACATCCTTCAGATCGACTTCGCGAACTACTTCGGCAACATCGACCACGAAGCTTGCAAGCGCCTCATCGACCGGGCACTTGACGACGATCTGGTTAAAGCGGTCGTATTCGACCAGATTGACGCGCACGGGACTCGCGGCCTCGGTCTCGGCAGCGAGCCAAACCAAGTGCTCGCCGTCGCCCTGCCGTCCCCAATCGACCATCTCATGCTGTCCACTCCCGGAATCCTCGCAAGCGGTCGCTACATGGATGACAGCTATTGCATCGCGCTTGAGAAAACCGTTCTGCATAACGCGCTCAAAAGAATCGAATCGCTATGCGACGGACTCGGGATTGTCATCAACCGGAAGAAGACGAGGATCGTGAAGCTGTCCCGCGGGTTCGTCTTCCTCAAGAAGAGGTTCTATTTCGGCGACGGCGGCAAGGTTGTCGTGAGGCCATGCCGAAGCTCCATCACGAGGCAGCGCAGGAAGCTCAAGAAGCAGGCGGCGCTCGTCGGTCGCGGCATGATGACCAAGGAGCAGGTAAACCAATCCTATCAATCGTGGCGCGGCGGCATGAAGCGGCTCGATGCGCACGACACGGTCCTGCGCATGGACGCGCTATACAAGGAGCTTTTCGGATAATGGAAAGCGCATAGACGGGCATCCAGCCCCCGCAATTCATCGCGGGGGCTTTTGTTTTCAAGGAAAGGAGAAAGTATGGCACTGACCGAACAAGAGGAGGCGAAGGTTCGCGCGATCATCGCCATCTTTGACGGCATGGCTCCGTCGCTGTCGAGCGACGTGGCATCCAAGAGCGCGGCGCTGTTCGCCGCGTGGGACGGCAACGGCCACGCCTACGCCGAGGGCGAGCGCGCGAGCTGTGAGGGCGAGCTTTACGTTTGCCTTCAGGCGCATACGTCGCAGACCGATTGGGCGCCTACGGCAGCGCCGAGCCTTTGGGCGAAGGTGCTTGAAGCGGGCACGCCCGACACGCCGACAGAGGAAGTGCCCGAATGGGTGCAGCCCGATTCTACGAATCCCTACCAGCTCGGTGCCCGCGTGAAGCACAACGGCAAGGTCTGGGAATCCCTCGTTGCTAACAACGTCTGGGAGCCGGGGGCTGTCGGAACCGAAACCGTCTGGCGAGAGGTGACGAAGGGCTGATTATGGGAGAGAGCGTCATAGACCATGCGGCGGCTTTCGGCCCCGAATGGTTCCTCATGACTGTCGTGACCGTCGGATTGGGAATCTTCGCCAAACTGCTTCTTGATGAGTTCAGGCGAAACAACGAGCGAAAGGCGGAGCTTGAATCGAAGCGCGACGAGCGGCAGGCCGAGCTTGAATCACAGCGCGAGGCGCGCAAGCGCGACGAGCTTAACGAAAGGGCCAAGCGTGACCGCGAGAGATCCGTCATGGAGGGCCGCATCGCCGCGCAGATGGAGCGCAGCAACAACATCTCAGAGAGCCTTCAGGCTACCGTGGAATCGCTGAGGGCTTCAAACGACGCCCTTCACAGCGAGATTAAGGAGTCCCGCGCACATTCGCACGACATGGCAAGCAAGGTCAATCACATATACGACAGGGTTGACCTCATTTACGAAAAGGAGAATCGAAATGATTAACATAACCGCGCGAATCAAGAACAAGACCTTTTGGTTGACGCTCATCCCCGCCGTGCTGCTGCTTGTGCAGGTATGCGCGGCACCATTTGGCTACCAATGGGATTTCGGCGTACTTAACGAGCAGCTTGCCGCGATCATAAACGCGCTTTTCGCCGTGCTCGCGATTCTCGGCGTGGTCAACGACCCGACGACCGCCGGAATCAGCGACTCGAAGCAGGCAATGACATATGACAAGCCCAAGGCAGATAATTAGGTTAAGGATTCTTGCGGCGTTCCTCGCTGGAATTGCATTCGGTCTTTCTATCACGGTGGCCATGGTTTCGACCGCGCCAAATCCGGCAATTGAAACACAGTCCACTGCCAATCAAGGCACGGCAACCGTTGAAGACGCGCCCGCCCAAAACGTTCCGATCTACATGCAGACCGATGAGCGTTGGGGCGGGCTTCCGTACGCAAATGCCACTCTCGCCGATTCGGGTTGCGGCCTCACGTGCGCCGCGATGGCATGGAGTTATTTCAGCGGAGAGGACTGGACGCCCATCGACATGCTGAACGCCGTCGGCAATGACTACGTGCAGGACGGCCAAAACTACATGCCGGGGTTCTGCACGTGGATGCATGAACGGGACGCCGCAGTAACCAGCTCCGTCATATATGAGGACATGGCACGCGCCCTAGAAGACCTCGAAGCCGAATCTCTCGTATTCGCTGAGATGCAGGGGCAACTTGAAGGCGGCGGGCGGAGCTACGGTGGGCACATCGTCCTGCTAACCGAATATGACGGACAGAGTGTAACGATTCACGACCCTTGCAGTCCATATGCCGTAATTCTCACCTATGAGCAGATGGCAGGCGTTGACTGGGGCTATTTCATCTCGATCGGAAGGTCTTAACATGGCGTTAAACGGCATCGATATTTCTGATTACCAGCGTGGCCTTGATCTTACAAAGGTTCCTTGTGACTTCGTGATATGCAAGGCCACAGAGGGAACGACCATCGTGCATGACACGTGTGATGGATTCATTCAGGCCGCAAAGAAACTCGGGAAGAAGTGGGGTTTTTACCATTTCATGAACGCGGCAGACCCGGTTGCTCAGGCAAACTACTTCGTCGCGAATTGCAAGAACTATTTCACTGAGGGATTCCCGGCGCTCGACTATGAGATGTACGGTCGAATCGGAACCGATAAGGCAAAGCTGTTTCTCGACCGGGTTTTCGAGCTTACGGGAGTGCGCTGCGCCGTATATATGTCCCGATCGGTCTGCATCGAGGAAGATTGGAGCGCGATCGCTCCCAATCACGCCCTCTGGGTTGCGCAATATGCGAACACCGAGCGAACCGGATATCAAAACTCGCCTTGGTTGCCATCAGGTGGCTTCGGCGCATGGAACACGTGTGCATTGCACCAATACACGTCTAACGGCAGACCGGGCGGCTATGACGGCCCGCTCGATCTCGACATCGCGCATATGACGCGTGCCGCTTGGGACAAGTTCTGCAACCCGTCCGAGGCTGTCAAGCCGGAGGTCGATGCGCCCGACACACCAGCGCAGACGATCGATGGCACCGCACTCGAACTTGCTGCCCGCGTCATGCGCGGTGAGTTCGGTGCAGACGATGAACGCAAGGCAAAGCTTGGCAATCGTTATGACGAAGTGCAAGACCTCATCAACTACATCGATCGCACGAGCTGCGAACAGCTTGCCGACGATGTTGAACGCGGCATGTTCGGCGTCAATCCAATTCGTGCCGAAGTTCTTGGCGGCAAGGCGAAGGCGGTGCAAGCGATCGTCAACAAGCGTGCCGGAATCGGATCCGAATCCGTCTACATCGTCAAGAGCGGCGACACGCTGAGTGGCATCGGCGCGAAGCTCGGTGTTGACTGGCATGCGATCGCGAACAAGAACGGAATTGTTGAACCTTACACAATCTACCCCGGCCAGAAACTCGTCTATTAGTAAAAAGCGGGCTACCCTACTAGGGTAGCCCGCTTTAATGCGTTAAATGCCATTCTTGCAAGTCGCCTATCTGTGGTTTTGCATGTCTTCTGAAATAAGCTTCTTGATGTAGTCGGTTGTGTTCTCTTGCGATTTAAGCCACGCGTACATCTCTTCATCGCTGTCGCTGTTCGGGTAGAACCGGATGGTCAACTGCTTGACGTTCTTGCGGTAATTGCTGGTTGCGCGGCGTTGTGCTTCCGTCTGCATCATTTACCCCCTGCGGTTACGTGCGTTGCGCCACATCCTGAACGCGACGAACGACACGATGAACGACACTGCTAGTGTTTTCATTGCGCACCTCCTGCGCTAAAATCGTGAGTGGCGGGGCACCGCCTAAGCGATGCCCCTTGTGCTAAGACCTCTTTGTGTGCTTACCGGGCTTGCGAGGGGTCTTTTTCTTTAGACGCTCAACTGTTTCGTCGGTCACCTTTGCGAGCACCACGCCAAGGACCACAAGAAACACGTCCCAAACTCTGTCTTCCAACTGAATCACCTCCCTTCTGACAGTTATTATTATAGGGTAGACCCCATAAAAGTGCAAGGGTTATTTCGCCTTAATCAGATTTTTTTCCAGCAATCCAACTATCACAAACCAATTATTTGTTGCCTGGACAATGCAAGTATCAAGTTGTATTGAATGGTTGCCCTGCTCAGAGAAGTCACGTGAGTTCGCCGTTTTTCTCATTAGCTCCACCATAAGCGACACCGCTGGCAGATTCTGTTCTGCCAGCGGTTTTTAATTGCAGGTTCGACCCCGAGAATCGAACTCCATGCGGGTCGCACGCGGCGGGCCCACCGGCTGCCTCGGCGAGACCATCGACGGCAATTCCTCCGCTGCGCGTCTCAAAAACCTCCTCGACCCGCAGGCCTCCTGCGGCCGCCATATCTCCCAAGACCTTAAGCTGAATCGCGCTCCCGCGCATCCGAGGACGTGTGCCGGCAATTCCTCATCCGGAAATACTGATTGGGCGAGCCGCCGAACTCTTTGATGAGATGGGCTGCCATCGGCACGACGGTCCCGTCACCAGAACAAACAGCAAGTATGCGCTCAACGCGCTCGGGGAGCGCGGCATGCATCTCAAATCCCAAATGAGAAACGATATCGCCACATCGGACAGGCCCTCAGCGCGCACCGATGCCGTTCGGGGCAAAAGAGGGACTCTTCGCCGAAATGAAGACGCGCCGGAAAAAGCAACCACCATAGTGGGGAAATGCCGAGTCGGAGCTTATCCCAAGAAAGGAACGGGCTATGGTTCATGCAACAACCCGCAACAGATTGCTGGTGGGCGCAACGCTCATCGCGCTCGTCGCGCCGCCGGTCGTGGCACCGTGGAGTGCAGGGGCAACCGAGTACATCCAAAACAATACGACGCAGGTGACCGCCCTTCCTCAGGGGCAGGTCGCCAACTTGGCGCTCAACGATTTCGCCACCGTGAGCGCCTCCGGCACCGAAGCCGGAACGCAATGGCAGCCCGAGCGCGCGGTCGATGGCGACAAGGGCAAAGATTTTGCCTGGCGCGACAAGGGCGAGAACTTCCGAAGCCCCAATGCTTCGCGCTGGTCGGCGGAAAACGGGGACGAGGGCTGGCTTGCCGTCGACCTGGGCGCCGAGGCGAACCTCGATCACGTGACCGTCACCTGGGGCAAGCAGTACGGCGTGGATTACGTCATCGAGACCTCCAGCGACGGCCAGAACTGGACGCAGGCCGGGGAGACGCAACACGGTGAGGCGTCAAAGGAACAGGAGACCAAGCTCTCCGGCTCCGCCCGCCATGTGCGCGTGCGATTCACCAAGCGCAACAGCACGTGGCCCGTGGGAATCTGGGAACTCGAGGTCTTTGGGACATGGAAGGACAACCCGCCCTCTCGCCCAGACGGGGGCCTTCCATCCGTCCTCCCCATGCCCGTGATCTATGAGGGACGCGAGGGCGATGCGTTCGTGCTGGACCCCAAGTCCGATATCGTCGCCCCTGGTGAGGCCAAGGGGGAAGGCGAAAAGCTCGCCGAGACCCTTCGCGCATCCACCGGCTACTCCCTAGATGTCGTGGACCAGAGCACGGACGCCGTTGCCGACATCGAGCTCTCCGTCGAGGGCGCGCGCGAAGAGGAGGCCTACACGATCGACGTCTCCCATGAGGAGCTCGCCATTTCCGCCTCCACCGCGCACGGCCTGTTCAACGGCTGCCAGACCACCTACCAGCTGCTGGGACCCTGGTCCACCGCGACGTACGTCACCAACGGCCCTTGGCGCGTCCCTGCGCTCCACATCGATGACGCCCCGCGCTTCGCCTACCGCGGTATCATGCTCGACCCTGCCCGCTCGTTCCTCACCAAAGACGAGGTCAAGCAGGCCATTGACGTCCTCTCCAAGTACAAATACAGCTATTTGCACCTGCATCTGGTCGACGACCAGGGTTGGCGCATCGAGATCACCAACGACGGTCGCGAGGCCGGCGACACGATCGATTACACCAAGCTGAGCCAAGTCGGCAGCCAGACCGCCATGGGCACGACCAACCAACAGGAGAAGCCCGGCATCTCCGGCTTCTACACTCAGGCCGACATGCGCGAGATCACCGCGTACGCACGCGAGCACCACATCAAAATCGTGCCCGAGATCGACATGCCTGGCCACTCTCAGAGCATGCTGCACTGCATCCCCCAGCTCAACACTCCGGGTTCCTCGCATGACGGCACCAAGGACGCCCAGGGCAACCCGATCCAGAACCCCGCGGACTACATTGTGGCGCCGCACCAGGCCACGGGTGCCGTTGGCAATTCCTATCTCGATCCCAACAGCGACTACACTTGGACGTTCCTCAAGCACGTGGTGAAGCAGGTGGCTGAGCTCACCGATGCCGAATACTTCCATTTTGGCGGCGACGAGACCCACAAGCTCAACACCGATCACCCAGGGCAGGCAAAGCCCTTCCTGACCAAGGCCGCCACCATGGTCCGCGACATGGGGCTCAAGCCCATCGGCTGGAATGAGTGGGCAATCGGCGACATGCAGCCCGGCGACGGCATCCAGTACTGGAACGGCGGCATGGGCGACACCACCGCCAAGATCAAGAACCAAGGTGCCAAGGGCCTGTACTCGAGTGCAGCCCACTGCTATTTCCCGCAAAAGGCGGGTCAGGACATCTGGGGCGCCACATGGGCGACCGGTATCGCCGACATCAACGATTTCTACAATTATGACCCTGCCCACGAGATGGGCGCGACCGACGATCAGATGCTCGGCGTCGAGAGCGCGATGTGGAGCGAGCACGTTCGCGGCATTCAGGACTTCTTCTTCCCCTCGTTCCCACGCGCGATGGCGACCGCCGAGGTGGGCTGGACCCCTCAGGCAAAGCGCAATGGTCAGGTGAGCGACCTTCGTCGCCGCATGGCAGACGTGCTGCCCCAGCTCACCATTGCCGGGGCCGACTTTTACGCCAAGGACGGCTTGGTGCACACGCCGCAACTTGCGGCCGCAGACGTGATGATCGCGCTCCAGCAAGATGGGAGCGGCGCGACCATCGGATACGGTTATATGCCCGAGACCTACACCCAAGATGCAAGCGCGACCATAACCTGGGATAACGGCACATCTGCATCGCTGACCGTCAAACAGGCACGCGAATACAGGCCCTCCAACCCCGACAACAATAACAACCGCGCTCAAAACGGCATCTTTGAACTTGTGCTTTCCTCGCCGGTGCCAAAAGAGGCCAAGAGCGGAACCATCGAGTTCAAGGTCAAGGACCAAACGGCCACCGACACGCTGCAAATCGAGCGCGAGGTCGCACCGGAACCGCTTCAAAAGCACACTGTCACGCTCGATCTCAATGGGGGCACCGGCCCTACTGCCACCTTGGAAGTCGCAGACGGAGACAGGTTGCCCGCCGTTGCTGCCCCCACGTTCAAAGGGCATGTGTTCGCCGGCTGGTTTGACAAGGCAACCGGCCAGCCATGGGATATGGACGCGCCTGTGACGTCGGACCTTGTGCTTATCGCACGCTGGAACAAATCTGCCATGGAGATCGCACCGGCGCCGAACAAGCCCAGCGGCTCTGAAACAAAGCCCGAGCCAAAGCCCGAACAGAAACCCGGCGCTCTTCCCAGCACCGGAGACGCCACCACCCTGCTTGGCGTACTCGCGGCTCTTCCGGGCATCGCCGCCCTTGCCGGCGGAGCCTTGCTGCGCAAGAAGCGCTAACAGACAAATGCGGCATAGGCCATTCAGAGGGGTCCGACACTCGGGCCCCTCTTTTGCATTTGCCTGGCTCCACGCAGGCGATCATCTCGGAATTGTTGGTGTAAGCGAAATCGATACATGTGCGAGCTCATGAACGTAGAGGCGCGGAAGCGGCAGATGCAGTTCGCCGGGCAGCTGGTCGACATGGCGAGCATAGCCGCCCGATATGAGAAGCCAGAAGATCTCTACGCTGCAGACGGGGTTCATCCAAGCGAAGCCGGTACCCTGCTCATCGCGAACCACATTGCAAGCCTTGCCGGGGAATTGCTTTCCTCTAGACGAGACGCCGTGAGCTCCTTGAGTCGCTGGGCGTCACGCGTTTTCGTGATTGTGGTCAAAATGCTCTGATTGTGCGCTGACTTGGAGACGAGATGCGCGCAGAAACCTAATACATATCCCAGATAGTAGTCATCTGTTCATCATCCTTGCCTCCCGATCCCTCCCCAAGGCGAAAATCGCGGGAAATACGCTGGGTCGCGAGGCTTTCACCGCCGTTTCCCGGCGCCTCTTGGCGCACAATCAGGGTATTTTGACCACACCCAGAAAAACGAACGGCCGCTGACAAGCGAAATCCGCGCTTTCCAGTATGCGAGATTATTGCCCTGCATAGACGCTGGCAATTACCTGCGGCAATTCGACAGCCTTTGCATAGCCTTGCTCGCTCTCCTATGTGACTAAGTCACGCTCATTTCCTGATATGCTGAAATCGAACAAGCCCAAGAGAAAGGCACGACATGAACCGTCGCACATTCCTGAATGCCGTATGCCTCGCGAGCGTTATCTCCCTCGCCGGGCTCACTGGCTGCCTTGGCGCACCTACCGGTGACAACGGCAACACAAACAGCGACAGCGGCAGCAACTCCAACTCCTACCAACAGGTTGATGCCGAAGCCGCAAAGGAGCTCATGGATACCGAGGACGATTACGTCATCCTCGACGCTCGCACGCAGACCGAGTACGACGAAGGGCACATCCCCGGAGCCATCCTCATCCCGCACGACACCGTGGCGACCGCCGCCGAGAACGCACTGCCCGACAAGGACCAGCTCATCCTCGTATACTGCCGCAGCGGCAATCGCAGCAAGGAGGCCTCGCAGACGCTCGTGGACCTCGGCTACACCAATGTCGTCGAGTTCGGCGGCATCAACAGCTGGCCCTACGAGGTCGAGAAGTAAGCGCACACGCCACAACACAACCCATCCACCCCAACTGACGGGCGGGGCGAGACCATTCCCCAATCGAGTTCCGTCCTTTTGGCTTGGAGACTCCTCTAGTCGTAGCGGCTTGTGCGCCTACGGTGGGATACGCATTGGCGCGCGCTTGCCCCGCTGCGCCACTAGGCCACGCCGACCACGCGCAGCGACTCGCCGTCGACAGTAAATGCCACGTCGAGCCCCGCGTAGGCCAAATGGTACACGCGCTCGGGCTCGTGCTTGCTGCCAGCGCGGCGCGGGTCCTGACGCAGCACCTCGACTAGGCCCGGTAGCTTGGGGGCCGGGACACACCCCTGCAGCTCGAATGGGAAATCGACCACGAGCTCCTGCCATGGCGCTCGGTCGGTCCAACCGCCGGTCGCCTCGGGATGGCTGTCGGCGAAGGGGATGTAGGGCTTGATGTCGAAGATCGGCGTGCCGTCGCGCAGGTCCGCGGCGAGCACGTGGATCACGGGAGCGCCGTCGACGATCTCAATACGGTCGAGCTTCACACAGGTCAGACCGATGGGATTGGGCCGAAAGGGGCTGCGTGTGGCAAAGACGCCGCGACGCTCGGAGCCGCCCAGGCGGGGCGGGCGAACGGTGGGGGTCCACTTCGCCGTGGTGCCGGGCTTGCTGGTAGTCGCCGCATCCATGGCGATATCGGCTGCCGTTCCACCGGGCGTGCCGTTTTCGAACTCCCACAGCAGCCACAGATGGCTGAACTCCTCCAAGCCCGCCACAGCCTGGGGCAGTGCGAACTCAGGCTCGAACACGATGCGCCCCTGCAAATGCGGCGCCAAGAAGCTGTTGCGCGGAATGCCGAATTTCTGCGGCAGGTCCGTCTCGATATGCGCGATGGGCGTCATTTCCATGCCGGCCCCTACCCGTGGAACCGCGCGACGGGAGCTAGGGGCTCGGTGCGGAACACGCGCTCGACCGCCGCCTCGTACTCCTCGACCTTGCGGGCCTTGCGCACCGCGCGATGGACCGCCATAGGGTCGGCGAAGGCGCACTTGGCGTAGAACCACCACTCCTTCATGCGGAAGACCGCATTGCCACCGATCTCGTCGAGATAAGCGGCATATAGCTTGTCGTGGAACTGCCTGAGTTCGTCCGCGCTCACAGCCGGGCCACCGGTGAGCATGCGCGCCAGCGCCGGATTGGCGAGCAGGCCGCGGCCGAGCATGACGTGGCGGGTGACAGGGTATGCGGCGCAAAGGGCACTCGCGTCCTCGGGCACGAAGATGTCACCGTTGTATGCCACCGGGAACGGGGCACGGGCGAGCGTCTCGCCATAGGGTTCCCAACGCGGTTTGCCCTGGTAACGGTCCTTCTGTACGCGCGGGTGCACGATGAGCTCCGCCAGCGGCAGGCTGCAATACAGGTCGAGGATGCGCTCGTACTCGGAGTCGTCCTCCAAGCCCAGGCGCGTTTTGACCGAGACGGGCAGCGGCGAGCGCTCGCACACATCGCGCAGGAACATCTCCAACTCGTCGAGGTTGCGCAGGAAACCGGAGCCCTTGCCCTTGGAAACCACCGTGCCCGAAGGACAGCCGAGGTTCAGGTTGACCTCGCGGTAGCCCAGCTCGGCCAGCTCGCGTGCGGCCCACACAAACTCGTCCGCGTTCTTGGTAAGCAGCTGCGGAATGACGTTCAGACCCTCATTGTTGGCGGGGTCGATCTCCTTGATGGCCTTGCCGCCAAACGAGTTACCCACGCGCGGCGGAGCGAGAAACGGGGTGTAGTAGCGGTCGAGCGCACCGAAGCACTCGGCGTGCACCCGCCGGAACGCATGCCCGGTGATCCCCTCCATGGGGGCGAGCGAATAGATCATCTAGCGATCCTCCCAGGGCGTGATGACCAGCTTGAGGCAGCCGTCCTCGTGCGCCTCGAACGCGCGGTACGCCTCCACGATGTCGTTAAGCGGGTAACGACCGGAGATGAGGCAGCTCGTGTCGATGCGCCCCTCCTGCACCAGGTGCATGGTCTCGCCCATGTTGCACGCATCCACGCCGCCCGTCTTGAAGACGAGGTTCTTGCCGTACATCTCGTGCAACGGCAGCGTTTGCGGGTCCTCGTACATGGCGGAGAGCACCACCACGCCATGCGGGCGGGCGATACGCCAGGCCGTCTCGAAGGTGTTGGAACCGCCGGCCGCCTCGATCACGCTGTTGGCGCCGCGGTTGTGGGAGAGCTCGCGCACGGCGGCCTCGACGGCGGCGAGGTCCATGGTGCTCGCGTCGATCACGGCGTCCGCAAAGCCGCGCTCACGGGCGAGCGCGAGGCGCGCGGGGTCGATGTCGATCGCGATGATGGTGGCAGGCTCGTGCAGGCGGGCGCACATCATGGTGGTGAGGCCGACCGGGCCGGCGCCGATCACGGCCACCGTGGAGCCAGCCTCGATCTCTGCGATGCTCGCGCCCCAGTGGCCCGTGGCCACGATGTCGCCCAGGAAGAGCGCAGCCTCGTCGGTCACGTCCGCGGGGATGGACGCGCACGTGTGGTCCGCATGCGCCACGCGCACAAGCTCGGCCTGGCAACCGTCCTCGCAGCAGCCGAGCTCCCAGCCGCCTTCCACGCAGTTGTTGACCCAGCCGCGCTCGCAGTAGAAGCACTCGCCGCAGAACGTCTCGCAGCTCACGGCCACGCGGTCGCCGGGATTGAGGCTGCGCACGCCCTCCCCCACCTGCTCGACCACGCCCACGAACTCGTGGCCGAGCACCGTATTGGGCGTGGCGCGCGGCACGGCGCCGTGAATGATGTGCAGGTCGCTCGTGCAGATGGTCGAGCGCGTGACACGAACAATGGCGTCGGTTGGCGATTGCAGCTGCGGCTCGGGGCGATTCTCGAGCGCGATGTGTCCGTTGCCGTCGTGTACCAGGGCTTTCATGGGGTCTCCTTATCGCTTGTTCGCCCGCAATGATACGCGATTCGGAAGACTCGTGACATGCTGCCGACAACGTTCGCCTGCGGTCTTCCGTCCTAAAAATGTTGATGTCCGCATTTTTAGGACGGAAGACCGTCTGTCTATGCAGAGAAAAGTATCGCGTCAACCACATCCAACACGGGTCCCTCCATCTTTTGAGACATCGCACAGCGTTCACATTTTCGATTGTGGTCAAAATACCCTGATTGTGCGTCGATGCGGCACTGGAATGAGCGTAAAAACTTTATTCATTTCTCGGATAGCGATCAGATGTCTATTATCTTCTTCCCTCGGGCGCTTTCCGAAATCGCAATGGGAGAGAAATGCCGAGTCTCAGAGCTTTCACAGCAATTTACCTACTCCTCTTAGCGCACAATCAAGGCATTTTGACCAGAGCTCCAAAAACGAACGGCCAGCATAAAAAGAATCCGTGCATTATTGGCATGCCAGACATTTTCTCCGCATAGATATCGGCGAACACCTGCGACGATTCGGCGGCTCGCGCATAGCCCCACTCGATGCTTGAAAGTTCCCTGCGGTGCCCGAAGTCAAAGCCGACACACTTGCCATTGCTCGGGCCGCCGACGCGCCTGAGAAAGAGCTTGCGGTACGCGTTGGCGCGCGAGAAATGCACTTCTCGCGCAGGCGCACAGCGGCCCTGCGCCATCCACTTCTTCGACCTCGTTGCCGTCCTCCAAAAAAAGCTCCCCACACCCGCACGTCGGCTTTGCTCCTGCATCCGATTCTGCAGATCCTCGGGCGAGGGGAGGTGTTTGGCAACGCCCCCCCTGCGGCACGTCGCCCAAGCGGTACCCAGCTACGCCAATAGGGTGGTTAATGCCTCTGAGCGCGTACTCCGCCAACGAACGAAGGCCATCATCTTTACCCTCCACGAACTTGGGCGTATCATTATGGGGACATAATTCTGGGACCAATATGGAGGTGCTCAATGCCGACCTGCGTCCCCATCAAGGCAATGAAGGACACCACGCGGTTTGTCGAGGTGGTCAACGGCGCCAAAGAACCCGTCACGGTGACCAGAAACGGGTACGACACGCTCGTTGTCATGACGCCCGAGATGTATGACGGAATGCGGCTTGATGCCGCCCGGCATAGGCTCTATGAACGCCTGGCCACCGCAGAGGCCCAGAGGGCAGCGGGAGACTACGTAGACGGCGAGGCGTTCTTGGAGGGGCTCCTCGACCATGCCCGCTAAGCTCGCCATCACCGCCGGCGCAGCGCTGGAGATCAACTCCATTGTTGATTACATCAAGGAAGAGCTAGGGTCGCCCGCGGCCGCCAGCTCATTCGTCTCCGAATTCAGGCGGGTCGCGCGCCTCGTTTGCTCCTTCCCAGAGTCAAAGCCCCTTTGCCCCGACCCGTACCTGCGCTCGCACGGCTACCGCTCGTTTCAGGTGAAGGGTTATATCGCGCTTTACCTGCACTCCGAGGACATCGTTTACGTGGACCACGTGTTCCACCAGTCGCAGGATTACGCAGCCGTCGTTGTGGAGAAAGACGAGTGATTTGCAGCTCCCTGGGAATATTGCAGCGGCCACTGCAATATTCAGAACTGGCCCCACGGGCGAATATCGCCATATAACACAAGCTGCATCCGCTCGTTTCTTTGAGGACGGGGCCGGGGCGCGGCGGATGACGCGATGCGCGGTTGGGCGCGAAGAGGCGCTTACCCAAAGTTCTAGTCGAAGTACATGGAGATGACCCAATCGAGAATCTTCTGGATACGAAGCGTCTCCTCTTCCTCAGGAAAACGCTTCGCCGCCCTCCTCAGCAGATTCGCGTAGCGCATCTCCCGGGCATTTTCGAAGATCTCCTCATAGACCTCGCTCACCCAAGCGAACTCGTCTGCCGTGCAATCCTCTAGGAGGAACTTCTCCGTGATTTCGTAGTCCTCCGTCAGGGCGGCGCCCAGCTCCGCCCAGCAGCGGTCCACGTCCTCGTAGCACTCATCATCAGTGCCGGCGCGCTCGGCGATGATACCCCTTATCTTCGCAAGCGACAGCGCCCTCTTGGCGGCGGCGTATTTCTCTCGACGTCGGGCAAGGTCGGCGGGGTCGGGCTGAGCAGCGCCCGCGTAGCGCGTCTCATCCATGTTGTGCGTGAGATCGGCAAGCTTCACGGCCAGGGCAACGGGGTTCTCGGCCAGCTTCGAGATGTAGTCGAGGTACGGCACCGCGGGATCGTGTGTGAGGAGGCGAAGGGGCTCCGTCACCTCAGGCGGGAACTCGGCCGAGAGATTCCCTACCGTGACCTCGGTGTCCTCCACCACGTCATGCAGGAGCGCGACGCAGGTCGTGACCTCGACATCCATCTGCTCTGCAAGGTGATACGGGTGGAACACGTAGGGCGTGCCGCACTTGTCAACCTGCCCTGCGTGCACCTCGTAGGCAATTTGCATCGCTCGGTTGGTCAGCTCGGTGTAGATCATGGGCGACCCTTTCTCGTTATACGCATTATCTCACGGAAGAATGTCGAGCCATTCGCACGGCTACAGCGCCTCGACGCGCGGCGTTTCCCGATCGTCCACGACGAAGGAGCCGTCGTTCAGCTCCACGATGCGGGCGTTGAGCTTGCCCAGGAACTCGAGCATGAGAGGCTTGTCGGTCTTTTCCTGCTCCTCGTTGAACCAGCAGGCTTGGTCGTGCGAGTCGAACTCGTAATAGGACGAATACAGCTCGCAAATCTGGTCGTTGAGGGCCTGCAGAGCCGCGTCGTTGTCGATCACGGGGATGCCGGTTCGAGTCTCACCGTCGATGAACTCGTCCTTCCGCAATGGACCGGCAAGGAAGTCGAGTGAGATCTTGAGAGTCCTCCTCATTGCGCCTTTCTGTTCTTCAATGGATGGGCGCTGGCCCGGAAGCCGTTTAAGCCTATTCCCGTAAGAAGGAGGCGCTCGCCATTGTATTCGTAAATCAGCTCGTAGCCCTCTCGGCCGTTGGTTTTCTTGATCTTGTTGGAGGGCCAAAGGAAGCCTGCAAATCAGCCATTTTGCCTATGGCGGAGTTATTCTGAAAACGCAAAGCCATGACAG
>SAMEA3387513__coassemble_1110_pt1 | contig 13365 bp, 9 predicted proteins | sample SAMEA3387513__metabat2_high_PE_011 | metagenome-assembled genome bin SAMEA3387513 (sample SAMEA3387513) | Felis catus | biome: Faeces | place: United Kingdom | collected 2012
GAGGGGTGCGGGGAGGGGGCATGGGGCGAGCAGGATGCCCGAGGCGGGTCCATCGATCATGTCGTTCACGGCACGGCGTGAGCGGATGGCGGCGATTAGCTGGTCGATGCGCTCGGAGCGTGCGCGGCGCATACGGCCCATACGAGGACCGCGTGCACACGGCTCGATGAGGGAGCCGCCGCCGCACGCAAGTCCGCCGCCCCAGGGGACGCCGGCCTCGCGACAAGACGCCGTGAGGCGCATGAGCGCATGTTCGGCGGGAGTGCAGGCATAGGTGTCGGTTGCGGCGAGCGCGTATAGGGGGCGCACGTGGCCGGGAAACGCCCCGGCGATGCGCGCAGCCTCTTCTGGACCTGTCGATTCGGCCGCGCTTGGGATGGGCGGCATGATGCGTTGGACGCGGATATCCCGCGCTTGGGCGATGCCGTCTGGCTGTTGGGGGGCGAACGTGCGCTCGTAGACGCCGAGGGCCTCCTCGAGGTCGTCCGCGAGGTGGAGCAATGCGGCTCCGAGCTTCCCTGTGCTCGCGTCGAGCAGTGCGAGGCCGATGGTGAACCCGCAAGCGGGATCGGCATCCTCGGAGTGTGGGAATTGAGCGGCCATCACGGGTCCTTGCGGGGTGGAGGGCAAATGAGATTGAGGATTACTCTAGCGCGTCCGCGCCGCAACGGAAAGGGCGAAGTTCTCGGTGAAGCTCGATGAGGATGTCGCATGATGTGAGGGCATAGCGATGGGAGAGGGGCCGTATAATGCCGTACCGTAACGATACCCACTCCACGAGTGAAAGGTCTGGCTCGTGTCCCGCATGATCTACCTCGTCCGCCATGGTCAGACGGTATTCAACACACGCCTGCTGATCCAAGGCCGCTGCGACTCGCCGCTTACCGACCTCGGCCGCGAGCAGGCCCGCGCCGCGGCCGCCTGGCTGCACGGGCGCGGCGTCCAATTCGATGCGGCGTTCTCCTCGCCCGCCGAGCGCGCCTGCTCGACGGCGGAGATACTGTGGGGTGGGCCGTATGCGCGCCTCATGGGCCTGAGCGAGCGCTCTTTCGGTGCGCTCGAGGGGACCGACGTGCTTGCGCTTCCCAAGCCGATGGGCGATTATCCGGTGGCGTTCGGGGGAGAATCCGAACGGGATCTGACCGGGCGCCTGAACGGGGCCATGCACGCGATCGCATGTGGGGACCTGGAGCGGGACGCGGCTACCGAGCACACTTCCGCGTCCGCAGCGCTACCCATTCCGGGCCGCAGCGACGCTCCCATCGAGGCGTGCGCGATCGAGCCCCTTCCGACGGATGCTCCGCGCACTGGAAACGTCCTCGTCGTGAGCCACGGGGCCGCGTGCAAGACGTTTGCACGAGCCTGGAGCGAGTTCGCCCAGGACGAACTCCCCGATCCCTTCCCCAACTGTTGCGTGCTCGTGTATCGATACGACCATGGCCGCTTCACCTTGCTCGAGGCTGCCGACCCCGCGTCGCACCTTGGTGGCGAGGGGCTCCCCATATAACGCGTCTGCTGGGATGGAGCGCCCCTGCGGCTCGCGCGCGGCGCCCCGTGCCTCCAGGCGCTCTGCGCGAATTTCTGCTGTGCCCATCGGTTCGCTCGTTTCGCGACCGAAATTGAGATTGCGGAAATCTGGCTGCATGGCTCCTGTCGTTGCCGGTCGCGTTATCATCATCACGAATGACAACCATGGGTAACATGTGCCGCGCCCTCGTGAGACTGGATTGGGCGCGATGGGAGGGCAGAATGGAACACGCGATCGACACATCATCAGAGCCGACGGGCGCGGAGCCCGAAGCTTGCGCATGGCCCCTGCGTCTCGATCATCTGGAGATCGGCAAGGACGCTGTCGTCGCGTCGGTTGACGCGGACGACCAGGCACTTCGTCAGCATATTCTCGACATGGGCCTCACCCCGGGCACCGAGGTGACCATGATGAAGTACGCGCCCATGGGCGATCCGATCGAGATTCGTTTGCGCGGCTATGAGCTTACGCTGCGCCGTGCGGATGCGGCCCGTATCGTGTTGGCGAATATCCACGACGCGCACAAGCTTCAGCGCGAGAACGCCGCGGTCGGTTCGACCGAGCATCCGGCTCTGGGGGAGAAGACCTATCGCCCCCGTCCCGGCGCCCATCCGATTCCCGCGGGGAATTCCATCGCCTTTGCCCTCGCCGGCAATCAGAACTGCGGCAAGACCACCTTGTTCAACCAGCTCACCGGATCGAACCAGCACGTGGGCAACTTTCCCGGCGTGACGGTCGACCGCAAGGACGGCCAAATCAAGGGCCATCCCGAGGCGACCATCACCGACCTGCCGGGCATCTACTCGCTTTCGCCCTATACAAGTGAGGAGGTCGTGAGTCGCAACTACATTCTGCAGACGAAGCCCGATGCCCTCATCGACATCGTCGACGCCACCAACATCGAGCGTAACCTCTACCTTACGATGCAGCTCATGGAGCTCGATTGCCCCATGGTGCTCGCCCTCAACATGATGGACGAGGTCGCCGCGAACGGCGGAACGATCGACGTTAACCTGCTCGAAAGCATGCTGGGTATTCCGGTCGTGCCCATCTCCGCCGCCAAAAACGAGGGGACGGGAGAGCTCGTGGAACACGCGATGCATGTCGCGCGCTACCGCGAGCGTCCGGGCCGCCTCGACTTCTGCGCGCCTGACGGGCCCGACGGCGGCGCCCTGCATCGCTGCATCCACAGCGTCGCGCATCTGATCGAGGACCACGCGAAGGCCGCGGAGATCCCTGTGCGCTTCGCGGCGACCAAGCTCGTCGAGGGTGATGCCCTGGTGCGGGAGGCCCTCGGTCTGGATCAAAACGAGCTCGATGCGCTTGAGCACATCATCTGTCAGATGGAGGGGGAGTCTGGGAAGGACCGGCTCTCGGCCTTGGCGGACATGCGCTTCGCGTTCATCGGCGAGGTGTGCCGTGCCTGCGTGGTGAAGCCACGTGAGAGCCGCGAGCACAAGCGCTCGGTGGCGATCGACCGCATCCTCACCGGCAGGTTCACGGCGTTTCCCGCGTTCCTGCTCATTATGGCGTTCGTGTTCTGGGTCTCGTTCGGCTCCCTCGGCGCGTGGCTGCAGGGCCTGATGGAGGAGGGGGTCTCGTGGCTGACCGGCCTCGCGGCCGGCGCGTTGGCTGCCGCCGGCGTGAACCCCGTGGTTCAGTCGCTCGTTATCGACGGCGTGTTCGCGGGTGTTGGCAGCATGTTGTCGTTCCTGCCGCTCATCGTCGTGCTCTTCCTGCTGCTCTCGATGCTCGAGGACTCCGGCTACATGGCGCGCGTCGCGTTCGTGATGGACAAGGTTCTGCGCCGCTTCGGCCTGTCGGGGCGCAGCTTCGTGCCCATGCTCGTGGGCTTCGGCTGCAGCGTTCCGGCGATCATGGCGACGCGCACCCTGCCCTCCGAACACGACCGCAAGATGACCGTCATGCTCACCCCGTTCATGAGCTGCTCTGCTAAGTTGCCCGTGTACGGCCTGCTCACCGCAGCCTTTTTCGCTCGCAACAGCGTGTTGGCAATGGTGTCGCTCTACTTGCTGGGCGTCGCCGCCGCCGCCGTGGTGGCGCTCGTGCTCAAACGCACGGCGTTTAAGGGCGAGCCGGTGCCGTTCATCATGGAGCTGCCAAATTACCGCCTGCCCTCCGCCAAAACGACGGTGATGCTCGCGTGGGACAAGGCGAAGGACTTCATCCAGCGCGCCTTCACCATCATCTTCGCGGCGAGTATCGTCGTGTGGTTCCTGCAGACTTTTGACGGCCAGCTCAACGTGGTGGCCGATCAGTCCCAGAGCCTCCTTGCGGGTTTCGGCGGCATCATCGCGCCCGTGCTCGCGCCGCTCGGCTTTGGCGATTGGCGCGCCTCGACGGCGCTCGTGACCGGGCTGCTCGCCAAGGAGAGCGTGATCTCCACGCTCGCGGTGCTGCTGGGAACGGAGTCAGCCTCGGCGCTCGTCTCGCTGTTCACGCCGCTTACCGCCTACACCTTCCTGGTGTTCACGCTGTTGTATCCGCCGTGCGTGGCGGCGATCGGTGCGGTGAAGAACGAGCTGGGCCCGCGTTGGGCGGTCGCGGTCTTTGCCTTGCAATGCGGTGTGGCGTGGATCGCTGCGTTCGTCGTGCGCATAGTCGGCACCGCCTTGGGCTTTGCCTAGCGGCACTGCGTGTGATTTGGGAGCGGCTGTGCCTTTGACCCGTGCCCTTTGCGCAGCCTAGCCCGGGACCCTGGTGCCCCCCTGCCCGGGACCTTTGTGAGGAATCCTATGTTTGAAATAGCCGTTTCGTTTCAAACCCATGATTCCTCACAGAAAAGGGCCTGATAATGTGATTTATCATGGGTTTGAAAAGAACGAGGATAGTAGCGTCAATGTGTGCAGCTTGTGCGCGATTAGCGTCGCCACCGTTGCCACTTGACGCCCACTTCCTTACTTGCGATACTACCTAACCGCACACGCACGATTCGCTGCCAGAGACAGCCGGTTCCCGCGTGCCCGCTTAGACGGGCGCAACGGAGTAAAGGGGAAACCCGCCAGCCGAGGTGGTTGAGTAGATATGTCTTCTCACCCCCGTCGCTCTTGCAGCGCGGGGGTTTCTTTTTCGAGACACACCCCCGCCACTCTTAAGGCGGGTCGTGCCCGGGAAAGAACAAGAAGGAGGTGTACCACATGCCAAAGCAGTACAAGATCGATGCAGTTGCCGAGATCGAGTCCAAACTCGAGTCCAACGCCGGCGTCTTTGTCGTGGCTTACAACGGCCTCACCGTTCTTCAGGCTCAGGAGCTCCGCAAGCAGCTTCGTGAGTGCGGCGCTCAGATGAAGGTGTACAAGAACAACCTCGTCCGCATCGCCCTGGAGAACAAGGAGCAGCCGAACCTCGACGAGATCCTCGCCGGCCCGCTCGCCTACGTGTTCTTCGAGGAGGAGCCTGTCAGCGCCGCCAAGGTGCTCAAGGAGTTCGCCAAGAAGTCCAAGGGCGTTCTCGAGATCAAGGGCGGTATCTCTGACGGTCAGGCTGTTACCGCTGCCGAGGTCGACGCCATCGCCGAGCTCCCCAGCAAGGACCAGCTCCTGGGTCAGATCGCCGGTCTCATCAACGGCTTCGCTCGCGACATTGCTGTTTGCGTCAACGGCGTTTCCTCTGGTCTCGCCCGCACCGTTCAGCAGATCTCCGAGCAGAAGGCAGCCTAGTCGGCGGCCTTCCCGCGGCCGCCTAAGGCCGCACCTCTGGCGCTTTGCGCACCGTACTTTAGTTTGATCTCCCTGCCAGACACAGGGAAACCGAAAGGACTTAGAAATGGCTAAGCTTACCACCGATGAGATCATCGAGGCTCTGAAGGAAATGACCCTGCTCGAGGCTTCCGAGCTCGTCAAGGCTATCGAGGACACCTTCGGCGTTTCCGCCGCCGCTCCTGCCGCCGTCGTGGCCGGCCCTGTTGCCGCTGCCGAGGAGGCCGAGGAGAAGACCGAGTTTGACGTCGTGCTCGAGGGCTTCGGCGACAACAAGATCCAGGTCATCAAGGTCGTCCGCGAGCTCACCTCCCTCGGCCTCAAGGAGGCCAAGGAGGTCGTCGAGAACGCTCCTAAGGCCGTCATCGAGGGTGCCAAGAAGGAGGACGCCGAGGCTGCCAAGGAGAAGCTCGAGGCTGCCGGCGCTGCCGTCACCCTCAAGTAGTTTCCTGCAGGCGCATCGCCTGCAAGCTGCCTGAGCGTACAAGCTCTTTGCAAGGCGGGATCCACTCGAGTGGGTCCCGCCTTTTTGCTTTGCATGGGCGAGCCGCCGCCAGGTGGCGCTCGTTGGGGCAGGTGCGGCCGCGCTGGGGCTCGCCCCTGCTTTCCGTGGGCAGGGCTCATCGAGTTGGGCCACGTTCCTTGTCTCTCGGGGCTGGCCCACTAGGTTAGGTCTTTGCTTCCTTTCTGTTTTACAGGGACGCCTTTTGTCGTTGCGAGAAAACCCGCTAAGTTGGGTCTTTGCTCCCTCATTGTTTTCCATGGACAGAGCCTGGAGATGTATATGCACTGTCAATGTGCGAAAGTAGCCGTTTGAAAACGTGCCGTTCATTTCAAACCATTGGTAAAGCACATTACCAGGCCCATTTCTGTGCGTAAGCAGCCGTCTGAAACGTAGCGGAGAGTTTCAAACGGCTGCTTACGCACATCAAAAGGCGGCAGGAAGCCGCGTGTCGGCTAGCTGCGGCACCGTGTGCCGGCTGCCCGCGGTGCTGCTTGGCGGTTTGCCGCGGTGCCGACCATCGGCTGGTCGCGACGCCGACCAGCGATCGGCTGGGTGCCGGCGATCGGCTGGAAGGCCGAGCGACTGTGGCCGACGGGTGCCGAGCGACTGAGGCCGACTGGCACCGAGCGACTGAGGCCGACTGGCACCGAGCGAACGAGGCCGCCGGGCGGCAGGTGTCAGTCGGGTGAAGGGTCGGCGGTCGGGGAGGGCCGATATCGTGCGGGGCCGATGTCACGTGGGGGCTGGGCATGCAGCCTCGCCCTTCCTGCGGCCGCACGCCCCTGTTTCAAAGGCGTAGAGGCTACAGCACGGCCGAGGCCACGATGTAGACGACGTACAGGAACACGAAGAACACGCCCTCGCGGCGGGTCATGGTGTGCTTGGTGCCCACGAACGCGAACCCAACGAGCACGACGGAGAACAGTGCGAGCAGCGCGAAGTCGAGGTTGTAGCTCGTTGCATAGCCAATGGGCGAGAACAGCGCGGGTACGCCCATGACCAGCAGGACGTTGGTGATGTTTGAGCCCACCACGTTGCCGACGGCGATGTCGGTGTTGCCTTTGAACGCCGCCACCACGCTCGTGACGAGCTCGGGCAGGCACGTGCCCAGCGCGATGACGGTGAGCCCGATGATGCGCTCGCTGATGCCGAGTGCCGTGGCGATCTCCACTGAGTTGTTCACAACGTGATCGGCCCCGAACTTGAGCAGAACGATGCCGATGAGCACGAGCGCGATCGAGACGTGCATGCCACGGGGCTCGTCCTCCTCGTCCTCGAGCTCATGAGGGTGGATTTGCGTTTCGGGGTCGAGCTCGTCGTGGCCGCTGTCGCCCTCGCGCAGGCCCAGGAACACCGTGTAGCCCATAAAGGCGGCAAACACGACGAGCAGAATGACGCCTTCGAGGGCGGTGAGCGTACCGCCGGTGTTTGACAACAGCATGAGCAGCAGCACCGAGGCGACGCTCACGGGGATCTCGAAGCGCTGCGTATGGCGGGCGAGGGGCAGTCGCGTGATAACGGCGCTCATGCCCAAAATAAGCAGGAGGTTTGCCATGCAGCTGCCCGCGACGTTGCCAAATGCCATGTCCGCATGGCCGTCAACGGCGGAAACGACAGAGACCACGAGCTCGGGCATGGCGGTTCCCACGGCCACGACCGTGAGGCCGATGACGCGGTCGGGCAGGCCAATACGCGCGGCTATCTGGCTCGATCCGTTGACGAGCAAGTCGGCACCCCAAATAAGAAGCGCAAATCCAATAATGATAAAGACGAGTTGCAGGAGCATGGCGTCCTTTCTGATAAGGCATGCAGTCGATGCCGGACCGGTAACAAAGAGGGCGCGGAACGTGTACGCTCCGTGCCCTCTTCGTCGTTTATATGACAGGTCTATCCAGAATATCCGTAAACATATATGCCATGCAAGGATGCGCGCCGCGTTTTCGCAGGAAATCCGGGGAGCACCCATAGGGCCTGCGCGAACAGGGTCCAAACGCTCGACTGCCGGCCGGGTGAAGTGCGTGCTCAATCACGTGTCCAATCGCTTGCCCCGTCAAGTCCGCACCGTGTATTCGCTGCGGGCCGCGCGGGGCAAGCGGGCCGTGCAGAGCATGCGGGGCAAGCGGGCCGTGCAGAGCATGCGGGGCAAGCGGGTCGCGCGAGGCATGCGGGGCGCGCGGTGCAAACAGCTAGTTCGCCTCGACGCCCTCGGTCCATGCGTCCATGTCCTCAATACGGATCAAGCTCGCCACCTGCACGGCGCCGCCCTGCTCCGCAAGCTGGGCGCAGGCCGCGGTGACGTCGTGCTCCTGGGCGCGGTTCGTGAGGAGCACCACGCTGCGCTTCCCGTCGTCTCCGCAGCGCACATCGCGGACGCTCGATAGGGACACCCCCGCCTGCTCAAAGGCGGAGATGGCGGGCGCGAGGGCGCCTGCGCGATCATCCAAGGCGAGGCGGATGTAATAGCGCGTATTCAGATCGTCGATGGGATGAATGGGGAGAACCTTGGCGTACGGTTCGCTTTCGGCCGCAAGATCGTCGCCCTGGCACAGCGGGCGGGCGAGCTCGAGTATGTCGCCCACCACGGCGCTCGCGGTGGGGAAGGCGCCCGCACCGGCCCCGTAGAACATGGTCTCGCCCACGGCGTCGCCCACCATGTACACCGCGTTCATGGCCCCGTTGACGGCGGCGAGCTGGTGATCGGCGGGAATCATGGTGGGGTGCACGCGCACGTCGACGCCGGCGGGCGTGTTGCGCCCAACCGCGAGCAGCTTTACCTTCATGCCCAGCTCGCGGGCCTGCTCGATATCGATCGCCGAGACGTTGCGGATGCCCTGCATGTACACATCGTCGCTGGTCACGCGCGTGTGGAAGGCGATGGAGGAGAGGATGGCGAGCTTGGAGGCGGCGTCAAAGCCGTCGACGTCCGCCGTGGGGTCGGCCTCGGCGTACCCCAGGCGCTGGGCATCGGCGAGCACGTCGGCAAAATCGAGCCCCTCCGCATCCATGCGCGAAAGGATGTAGTTGGTGGTGCCGTTCACGATGCCGGCGATGGTGAGGGCCTTGTTGCCGACGAGTGCGTGCTCGAGCGCGTTGACGATGGGGATGCCGCCGCCGCACGCGGCCTCGCAGCGAATTTGGACGCCCGCCGCGCGCGCATGCGCCGCGAGCGTGCCCACCTGCTTTCCAAGCAGCGCCTTGTTGGCGGAGACGACATGCTTGCCGTGGGCGAACGCGTCCTCAAAGATCTCGGTGGCGGGGTGCTCGCCGCCGATGAGCTCCACCACGATGTCGATGTCGGGGTCGCTGGTGATATCGCGCCAGTCGCTCGTGAAGGCGTCTCCGGTCAGGCCGAGCTCCGCCGCACGGCCGGCGTCGAGCGCGCAGCCGCGTGTTACCTCGATATCGATGCCGTACGCATCGAGGTAGCTGTCCCGATGCTTTTGGATGAGGCGTACGGTGCCCCCGCCCACGGTGCCGAGTCCGATGACGCCGACATGTACGGTGCGAATTGCCTGCTGCATGGTGCGCTCCTTTGTGCCCGTCGCCCGCCGTCGGCGCGCGATCCCCGCTTGTATGCATAACCTGCATTCTACCCGCAGGTAGCGCCCACGGCCTCTCCGGCAGCGTAACAACTGTGTAACAAGCTCGGGAGGCCCTGCGCGCAGCGTGCCTACGATGGGCTATTTGCATATACGAGGGCGATCGGCGCATCAACGCGCTCGCGATTGTTTCGCCGATATTTCGCATGCGCGTCATTACACTTTTGCGCGGTAAAGCGTGTAAGCTAAAGCAACCTCATCGAAAGACGTCGACGGGGCCAAGATCTCGCCGCGCCTTAGGGCCGGCCGCACGTGAAAGGAGAGCCGCATGTCGTGCCTCACCGGTAAGTCATTCAACCCTGTAATGAATCGCAGAAGCGTTATCGCGGGCGTAGCAGGTTTGGGGGCTGTGGGTATTCTAGCCGGCTGCTCCGGCAACGAGTCCGAGGGCGGCTCCACCGCTGCCGCTGACGATAGCTCCGCGTTCAAGATCGGTGCCATCGGCCCGCTGACGGGCTCCGCCGCGTCGTACGGTACTTCCGTGTGCAACGGCGTTGAGCTCGCCTGTAAGGATTTCTCCACCGACGACCTCAAGTTCGTCAGCAAGTCCGAGGACGACGTCGCCGACGGCGAGAAGTCCGTCAACGCCTTCAATAGCCTCGCCGACTGGGGTATGCAGGCGCTCGTTGGCCCCACCACCACCGGCGCTTCGCTTGCCGTGGCCGAGGTCGCCAATCAGGACCCGCAGATGTTCATGATCACCCCGTCCGCCTCGAGCCCCGATGTCACTGCCGACAAGACCTGCGTTTTCCAGGCCTGCTTCAACGACCCCAACCAGGGTGTCAACGCCGCCACGAAGCTTGCCGAGATGTTCCCCGACGAGAAGTTCGTCGTGTTCTACAACTCCGGTGACACCTACTCCTCCGGCATCCGCGACGCCTTCGTGGCAAAGGCCGAGGAGCTCAAGCTTAACATCGTGGATGAGGAGACCTTCAAGGACGATTCCGCCACGAGCTTCACCAACCAGCTCACCAAGGCCAAAGACGCCGGCGCCACGATGATCTTCGCCCCCATCTACTACACCCCCGCCTCCGTCCTGCTGGCTAACGCCAGCGAGATGGGCTATGACGTGAAGATGATGGGCTGCGACGGCATGGATGGTATCTTGGGCGTCGAGGGCTTCGATACCTCCCTGGCCGAGGGCCTCTACCTCATGACCCCGTTCTCTGCGGACGAGGAGAAGAACGCCGATTTCGTCGCCGCCTACAAGGACGCTTACGACGAGGTACCCGATCAGTTCGCCGCCGACGCCTACGACGCGGTCCACGCGGTCTCCCTCGCACTCGCCGAGGCCGGTCTGGGTGCCGACGCCGATCCGGCCGACGTCGTCGCCAAGCTGCCCGAGGCAATGACCAAGATCACCGTCGAGGGCCTCACCGGCACCCTCACCTGGAACGACAAGGGTGAGGTCGAGAAGGACCCGATGGTCTACGTAATCAAGGACGGAAAGTACGTAGCGGCCTAAGCGCCGTCCGTCCTGTGCCGCCGCGCGGCGCATCAAGCTACGATGGAGGGGCGGGCCTTTTACCGAGGGTCCGTCCCTTTGCTGTTGCGCCATGTGGCGCGTGAAAGAAGAAAGGGGGAAAGCTATGACGGTCTTTTTGCAGTACCTCGTCAACGGCCTGTCGATGGGAAGCGTCTATGCCATCATCGCCCTGGGCTACACCATGGTGTACGGTATCGCCAAGATGCTCAACTTCGCCCACGGAGACGTCATCATGATCGGCGCCTATATTTCGTTCGTGGTGACCTCGTACATGGGGCTGCCGGCGATCGTGTCGGTCATTGCCGCCGTTGCCGTCTGCACGGCGCTCGGCATTCTCATTGAGGGACTTGCGTACAAGCCCTTGCGCCAGGCCGGCCCGCTTGCCGTGCTGATCACCGCCATCGGTGTGTCCTATTTCCTGCAGAACGCAGCACAGCTCATCTGGGGCGCCACGCCCAAGAACTTCACGTCCATCGTGAGCTTCCCGGTGCCGGCGTTCCTCAAGGCTTATAACGTCTCGGCGGTCTCGCTCGTCACGGTGATCGCCTGCCTGCTTATCATGGCGGGCCTCATGTGGTTCACCGGAAAGACCAAGATGGGCAAGGCCATGCGTGCGGTCTCCGAGGACAAGGCGGCCGCCCAACTCATGGGCATCAACGTCAACCGCACCATCTCCATGACCTTCGCCATCGGTTCGGCACTCGCTGCCATCGCCGGTGTCCTGCTGTGCTCGTACTCCCCGGTACTCCAGCCCACCACGGGCTCCATGCCCGGCATCAAGGCCTTCACCGCCGCCGTTTTCGGCGGCATCGGCTCAATCCCCGGTGCGTTCGTGGGTGGCATCCTGCTCGGCATCATCGAGGCCATGGCTCAGGCATACATCTCCACGAGCCTCGCCAACTCCATCGTATTCGGCGTGCTCATCGTGGTGCTGCTCGTCAAGCCCGCCGGACTGTTCGGTAAGTACGTCCCCGAGAAGGTGTAGCGCCATGTTGAAGTTCCTCCAGAACAAGAAGACGCGCAGTGACTTTTTGACGTACGCCCTAGTCATCCTCGCGTTCATTGTCGCGTCCTTCCTCAAGGACGCCGGTATGATCCCGCGCATGATCGCGGGCCAGCTCGTGCCCATCTGCGCCTATATTGTTATGGCCATCTCCCTCAACCTCGTCGTTGGTGTCGCGGGCGACCTGTCGCTCGGCCACGCTGGCTTCATGAGCGTGGGCGCCTACAGCGGCATCGTTGCCGCGATGAGCCTTGCCGAGGCGATTCCCAACGACACGGTCCGCCTCGTCATCGCGCTCGTGGTGGGTGCTGCCTGCGCCGCCCTTGCCGGATTCCTCATCGGCATCCCGGTTTTGCGCCTGTCCGGCGATTACCTCGCCATTGTGACACTCGCGTTTGGCGAGATCATCAAAGAGATCGTCACCTGTCTGATCGTGGGCGTGGACGAGCGCGGACTCCACGTGCTGTTCAATCTCACGGGCAAGCTCACGGTCGATAACCTCGGCCTTTCCGAGACCGGTGTCGCCATTATCAAGGGTGCGCAGGGAGCTTCGGGCACGGACATGATCTCGACGTTCTTTGCCGGCTTCGTGCTGGTCATGGTCGCACTCGTGATCGTGCTCAACCTCGTGCGCAGCCGTACCGGCCGCGCCATCCTAGCCGTGCGCGACAACCGCATCGCCGCGGAGTCCGTGGGCATTTCCACTACCAAGTACCGCATGATCGCCTTTGTGATCTCCGCCGCCCTCGCTGGTGCCGCGGGTGCGCTGTTCGGCAACAGCTTCTCACAGTTATCCGCCACCAAGTTCGATTTCAACATGTCCATTCTCATTTTGGTCTTCGTCGTCCTGGGTGGCCTGGGCAACATGCGCGGCTCGATCATCGCCGCGACGATCCTCACCATCTTGCCCGAAGCGCTGCGCCAGTTCTCCGACTACCGCATGCTCGTCTACGCCATCGTGCTGATCCTCGTGATGATCGGTACCAACAACGACTCGCTCAAGAACCTGGTGGCGCGCGTTTTCCCCAAGCGCAAGACGTCCGAAGAGGAGGTGTCGGCAGATGCCTAAGTTCGAATTCGAGCGCGGCAAGATGGTGCCGGTTCCCAGCCACTCCATCGTGCCTGAGCGCGACGTCGATTCCGCTCCCGTTCTCGAGGCCTTGCACCTGGGCATCGATTTCGGCGGCCTCAAGGCGGTCGACGACTTCAACCTCACCATTGGCAAGACCGAGATTGCCGGACTCATCGGTCCCAACGGAGCGGGTAAGACCACGGTGTTCAATCTGCTCACTAAGGTGTACGCTCCCACCCGCGGCACCATTCTGCTCAACGGCAACGATACGAGCGGCAAGTCCGTCTACCAGGTCAACCGCATGGGCATCGCCCGCACGTTCCAGAACATCCGCCTGTTCAACACCATGACGGTGGAGGAGAACGTCAAGGTCGGACTGCATAACACCAAGGCCTACTCCACGCTCTCGGGCATCCTGCGCACGCCGGCGTACTGGCGTCGCGAGGCCGAGGC
>SAMEA3387513__coassemble_1470_pt1 | contig 10081 bp, 6 predicted proteins | sample SAMEA3387513__metabat2_high_PE_011 | metagenome-assembled genome bin SAMEA3387513 (sample SAMEA3387513) | Felis catus | biome: Faeces | place: United Kingdom | collected 2012
ACATCGACTACTTCTGCTCGCTCTACGTGAACGACCGCGCCCGGCGACGCGCGCTCGTGGACGAGGCGATCGAGTTCGTGGAGCTCGAGGAATTCGTCCGCTTTCGCCCCGGCAAGCTCTCGGGCGGACTGCTGCGCCGCCTCAACATCGCCTGCGGCATCGCCCACAAGCCTGAGCTCATCTTCTTTGACGAGCCCACCGTAGCCGTGGACCCGCAGAGCCGCAACGCCATCCTCAACGGCATCCAGCGCTTGCGCGCCGAAGGGGCGACGGTGGTTTACACCAGCCATTACATGGAGGAGGTCGAGCAGATCTGCGACCGAGTGATGATCATGGACCACGGCCGGGCGCTCGCGCAGGGCACGCCCGACGAGCTCAAGCGCTCGATCCGCACGGGCGAGCGCATCGTAATCGAGCTCGAAGGCCCCTCGGGCCCGCGCGCGAGACCGGATTCTCGCGCGAGCGACGGCGGCGCGCTCCCCGCCCGCGAGCTTGAACGCCTGTGCGCGCTGCCCCACGTCCTCGACGTCTCGCTCTCCGGCAACCTGCTCACCGTCTCCTGCGAGGCAAGCGAGCACAACCTCACCGACGTCCTCGCATCGCTGCGCGCAGGCAACGCGCGCCTGGGCCGCATCACCTGCGCGCCGCCTACCTTAAACGACGTGTTCCTCGAGATCACCGGCCGCGAGCTGCGCGATTAGGAGAGCGCCATGTGGACCACCTTCAAAGCGACCGTGCGCACGCTGCTGCTCACGCCGAGCGCCGTCGTATGGACGCTCATCTTCCCCATCGTGCTTGCCACGGTGTTCAACTTCATGTTCGAGCCCATGCGCTCCACGGGCTCCGTCGAGGCGGTGGACGTCGCCGTCGTTGCCGACGACGCCTGGGAGGATTCCCCCTTCTCGCAGGTAGTCGATACTTTGAGCGAGGCAGACGAACCCCTTCTCGCCGTTCATCCCGTGGCCACCGAACAGGAGGCGCGCGAGCTGATCGCCGAGGGGTCCGTGGCGGGGGCGTATATCGTCGACGCTGCGGGCAACGAGGGGAACGCGGAGCAAAGCGGGTCGGATGAGCTCGATGCCATCGACGCGGCAGGCCCCGCCGATGCGGCAGGAGCCGCAAGCGACCCGGACAACGCCGATGCGGCAGGAGCCGCAAGCGGTTCTGGTGCCGCAGCGGGTTCCTCAGACGTGTCGACCTCCACGTCCTCCGCCGGCAGCACGGGCGCGCCCCGCATCATCCTCGCTCCCGCCGGGTCCGGCACGGGCAGCGACGCCTCCTACGACGTCAACCGCGCCATCCTCGAATCGGTCGCAACCAGCTATCTGCAACGCGTGGCGCTCATCGAAGACCTCTCCGCGCATGACCCCGTGGCGCTGAGCGACCCCACCACCATCGAGAACGCGCTCGGCCTCAGCGTCTCTGTGCGGGAAGTCTCGCTCACGCATGCCCAGCCCGATAGCATGGTGCGCTTCTACTACGCGCTGCTCGGCATGGCATCGATCTTTGCCGCGCATCTCGCCGGGGAAAGCGTCTGGCGCCTACAACCCACGTCGTCCGCCGCGGGTGCGCGCCGCACTGTCTCGAGCACGAGCCGCATGCGCCTGCTCATCCCCACCATCGGCGCCTGTTGGGCGGTCTCCACCACATTTTTGGCTATCGCCTTTGGCTACATCTGCCTGACCGCGCACATCGACTTCTCGGGGCGCGAGGGACTCTGCATCGTTGGGATCGCGGCATCGAGCTTGCTGTCTTGCGGCATCGGAGCCCTGGTGGGCGCGTTGCCCGGACGTATGGGCTCAGACTCGCGCAGGGGCATCCTCACGGCGCTCACCTGCCTGCTGTCGCTTTTTGCCGGCCTCTACGGAGAGCCCACGATGGAGCTCGCCGATACCGTCGCACATGTCTTCCCCGCTGCGACGTGGCTCAACCCGGTCTGCCTGATACGCGACCTGTTCTACACCGTCTACTACTACGACACACTCGTCCCGTTCTCCCTTCGCCTAGCGGCGTGCGCCGGCATCGCAGCCGTGCTGCTTGCCGTATCGGCCGCTTACATGAGGAGGTCCGCGCATGAACATCTGTAAACGGGCGCTCACCATCGCGCTTCGCCACCCGCTCTACCTCATCATCTACATCGGCTTTTTATCGAGCATGGGCGTTGTGCTCATGGGAGAGGTGGGCGGAAGCGGCGCGCGGGAGGCCACCGAGGTTCCCCGCGCCCGCATCGCACTCGTCGATCGCGACGGATCAGCCGTTTCGCAGTCGCTCGAGGAGATGCTCTCCCAGACGGACGAGCTCATAACCGTTGCCGACGAGCCCCTCGCCCTGCAGGATGCGCTCGCGACCGGCAAGGCCGACGCCGTGCTCATTATTCCCGCGGGCTTTGGCGACGCCCTCCTGGAGACCGCGCGAACGGGAGGCGATCTACCCGAGCTCGAGGTGGCGACCGGCAGCGACATGCAGGCGGCGGCGCTGGCATCCCAGCGAGCAAGCCGCACGGCGTCGCTCATCGCGAGCCGCGCCGCGCTCATGCCCCACGCGAGCGCCGAGCAGGTGCTGGACGGCATGCGCAAGCTTTCCGACATCGCGCCCGCCGTCGATACCATCGAGACAACCGAGGAAAGCACCGCGGCATCGCGCCTGGCGTTCTACCTCACCTTCAGCTCGTACACCGTCACCTCGTCCATCGTCGTGGTCGCCGGCGTGGTGCTCTCCACGCTCAACAAACCCGACGTGCGGCGGCGACAGCTCGCTGCGCCCGTGAGCAGCTGGCGCATGGGATTCGAGAGCATCGCCGGATGCGCGGTGCTGGCGCTCGGCGTGTGCGCATGGGTCGCACTCGTCGGCATCGGCGCCTCCGGGGCAGGCGCACTGCTTTCGAGAGCAGGTGCGCAGGTGGCGCTCGCCATCGCGTCGCTTTGCGCGTTCGCACTCGTCTCGCTCTCGCTCGCCTACACGCTCGCGCAATGCGGCTTTAGGGAGGAGGCACTCAACGCGATCGCCAACCTGGGCGGCATGGTCATGTCGTTTTTGGGCGGGGCGTGGGTTCCGTTGTCGCTCATGGGCGCGGGCGTGCAGGCGGCCGCGCGCTTCACGCCCACCTTTTGGATGTTCGACGCCGTGACCTGCGCGCTCGGCGCCCATGAGGTGAATGCTCATGTTGTGGCCACCGTCGGCGTCGACCTGGGCATCATCGCGCTCTTCGCCATCGCGATCGCGTCCGCCGGCCTGGTCGCCGCCCGTCTGCGCACCACCTCGGATTAGGGACAGGCACTAATTTGAGGTGCCGGCCGGGTGGCCACCGGCCTCCCCGAAAACGTCAACGCAAGCCGGGCGGCCGCCGACCACGCAGCGGCGCTTGCCGCACGCCAGCGCCAATCGTGCAACGGCGCCGGCAGCGCGGCAACATCAGTCGAACGGCAGCGCAGGTCGCACGGTGTCACCTGGCGGTTGCCAGTGTCGGTCGCAAGGCAGCGCTGCTCGCACCGCAACGCTAGCTGCACGACTACACCGACCGCACGACAGCACCGGCGCGCAGCGGCACCAGTTGGTCGGCAATACCAATCAGGCAGGAAAACACATCCGGGAGCGTTTTCCGGCCTGCCCCCATCATTCGAAGACCCAGTGAGGGGTCATCCATTAAAATGTGTGGGGTTCAATCGAATACCCCGAGCAGACCGGCCTTTCAGAAACCCGTTTCCTGCGGTTTCTTGTCTCCTTTTCCGTGGTCTACTCAGCGCCCCTTCAATAAACCCCACACATTTTATTTAGCGACCCCCTTCAGGCCCCTTCGACCCTCATTCCGCAGCCCATTCAAGCCAAGGAACCAAGCGCTCGCGCGTTGAAAACCATCTGACGGCTTGCAAGTCATCGCTTCGAACCCAAGCAGCAAAACACCAGCTCAGGTGCATGTATAAAGCCTTTTGGCATCCTGCATCAGACCTAAAATCGCCCGCTATAAAGCCCTTTGATGGTACGATTGCCGCGGTGATGCCATGGTGAATCTCGACAAGGGTCACCACGAACCGAAAGGACGAACCGCATGGAACTGGGCGCCCATATCAAAGAGCACCGCAAGGAGCTCGGGCTTTCTCAGGACGATCTGGCGGCGAAGATCTACGTCTCGCGCCAAACGATCAGCAACTGGGAAGTGGGCCGCACCTATCCGGACGTTCAGAGTCTTTTGCTGTTGTCGAACGTGTTCGGGGTGACCGTGGACTCTCTCATCAAAGGAGATGTGGAAACCATGGCACAGGTAATGGACGCAGCGGTGAAGAAGTACAACGCCCTCTCGACCATCACGGTGGTAAGCACGGTCGTGTTTTTGGCGCTCAGCGCGTGGGCTGCCTTCCAATTCGAATGGGGCTGGGGCGTCCACATCGCCCCCACCGCCGTGTTCGCGGCGATCGCCCTGCTCGTGATGCTCATCGCCTTCACCTACATGGAGCGCATGAAGAAGCAGCACGACCTCGCCACGTACCGCGAGGTGCTTGCGTTCAGCCGCGGCGAGCAGGTTGATCGCGACACGCTCGAGGGGCGTCGCGAGCGCGAGATGAACCCCTGGGTAAAGGGCATGCGCAACGGCGCGCAAATCATACTCGGCGCCATCGTCGGCGGCTTGGTCGGCATCGGCATCGGCATGCTTGCCAAGATGTTGAGCTAACGCCAAGAGAGTATCGAACAACACGGCATCAACCGGCCCGGCCGCAACACGCGGCCGGGCCGGTCTCGCGCTTACCATCGTTCCCGACAGCTCACCCCAGTTGGCGCCCATCCAAACAATCCGAGGTTCGCCCGCGCCTCAAATTAGCCCCTGCCCCATTTCGAGACTCCCCGTTTGAGATGAGTTGCCGCTGCGCACAAAACGAACGGCTCGCCCCCCGCTGATACCCACCTCACATTGGCACGTCAGCTCAGATTGGCGCCTGCCCCCATCTCGAGGTTCGCGGCGGCGCGGACGAACTCACGGAACAGCGGGTGCGGACGCGTGGGGCGGCTCTTGAACTCGGGATGCGCCTGCGTGGCGACGAACCACGGGTGCAGGTCGCGGCGCAACTCGACCATCTCGACCAGCTCGCCATCCGGGCTCGTGCCGGACACGACCAAGCCGGCCGCCTCCAGCTCCTCGCGGTACGCGCTGTTGAACTCGTAGCGATGACGATGGCGCTCCTGCACCAGCGCCTCGCCGTACGCCTCCGCAGCGAGCGTGCCTGCGACGAGCGCACACGGGTAGGCGCCCAGGCGCATGGTGCCACCCTTCTCGGTCACGCCCTCCTGCTCATCGAGCAGGTCGATCACGGCGTGCGCGCACTGCGGGTCGAACTCGGAAGAGCTCGCGTCCGCATAGCCCAGCACGTCGCGCGCAAACTCGCACACGGCGACCTGCATCCCCAAGCAGATACCCAGATACGGCACCTGGTGCTCGCGCGCGTAGCGGGCAGCGGTGATCTTGCCGTCGAAGGCGCGCTTGCCGAAGCCGCCCGGCACGAGGATGCCCGACGCACCACCCAGCACCTGCTCGACGTTGTCATCGGAGAGCGCCTCGCCATCGACGAGCTCGACCTCCACGTGCTTGCCCAGGTGCGTGCCCGCATGGTGCAGCGCCTCGATGACGGAGAGGTACGCGTCGGGCAGCTGGGTGTACTTGCCCACGAGCGCGATCTTCACGGGGTCGCCCTCGTTTTCCGCATGGTCCTTCGCGGAGAGGAACCCCTCCCAATCCGCCATGTCGCGCTCGCGCGGGTCGAGCCCCAGGCGCTCGCAGACGCGCAGGTCGAAGTCCTGCTCGGCCATCATGCGCGGCACGTCGTAGATGGACGGGGCGTCCTCGCAGGTGAACACGCAATCCACGTCCACGTCGGTGAACGAGGCGATCTTGGCGCGCACGTCGTCGTCGATGTGGTGGTCGCTGCGCAGCACGATGATGTCGGGCTGGATGCCGAAGCTCCGCAGCTCCTTGACGGAGTGCTGCGTGGGCTTGGTCTTCACCTCGTGGGCCGCCGCGATATAGGGCACGAGCGAGACGTGGATGTAGCAGACGTTCTCGGCGCCGGCATCCTTCTTGTACTGGCGGATGGCCTCGACGAACGGCTGGCCCTCGATGTCGCCGATCGTGCCGCCGAGCTCGGTGATGACCACGTCGGCGTCCGTCTGCTCCTCGACGCCGCGGAACTTGGCCTTGATGGCGTTCGTCACATGCGGGATGACCTGCACCGTGCCGCCGAGGAAGTCGCCGCGGCGCTCGCGCGCGATGAGGTCCTGGTAGATGGCGCCCGTGGTGAAGTTGGAGTCGCGCGTGAGGTTCTCGTCGATGAAGCGCTCGTAATGGCCGAGGTCGAGATCGCTTTCGTAGCCGTCCTCGGTGACGAACACCTCGCCGTGCTGGAACGGGCTCATGGTACCCGGGTCCACGTTGAGATACGGATCGGCCTTCTGCATGGTCACCCGGTAGCCGCGCGACTTGAGCAGACGCCCCAGCGACGCCGCGGTGATGCCCTTGCCCAGCGAGCTGACCACGCCGCCGGTCACGAATATATGCTTTGTCATGGTGTTTACCTGCGCTTCCCGTCGAAATCTGCACCGAAGTCCGGCGCTTCCACGGGATTTCAGTGTACCACCTGCCTACCATGACGATGGGGAGCATGGCAAATTCATGAACTTGAAACGCAAGGCCGTCTAAGATATGGGACGCAGTTCAGAACAGCCGGCAGCATACGACTCCTCGATTTGGGGACGGCCCCTCCATTGGGGGCACGGGAATACGCGACGGCGGGGAACAGGGCCGGCAAGAAACCGACACTACAACGAAAGCTTCCGCAGCGCCGCCGCGCTACGCCGAGCGGCCTCCGCGGACTCCTGCGCCGTCACGTGGTCGCGACTCGCCTCGACCATGAGCTCGCGCACGACCTCGCAATCGCCCGCGGCCGCCCGTCACGCCTTCAGCACCGTGCGCTCCACCGCACGGGCAGTAAGCAGGCCATACACCCCCATCAAGACAACGACGAACGTCAGAACACCGCCCACAATGGCGAAGAAGCCCTGCACGCCGAGCGCGAACGTGAGGAATCCCACGAGGAACAAACCGAACACGTCGTGGATGAGCGCTCCGACGAGAGGCGCGACGAAGTAGAGCGCGAGCTGCCGGCGCACGGACGCGCGCATAAGGGCGCGGTCGCACCCGAGCTGCCCCAGCACGCCGTACGCGCGCCGTGCATCGACCGCGCTCGAAAGCTGCTGGAGTGCGAGCACCGCGACGGCGCTCAGCAGGAACACCGCCCCGTAGAAGATGCCGATGTAGCCGATCGGCGCCATCGACGCCGCGATGCCGGCCGAGACCATCTCGGGCGTGCGCAGCCCGATGCTGAAGGCAAATCCCGCGACCATCATGCACACGGCGACGGCGACGAGCACGCATACGCAGGCGAGCGCCATCGAGGTACTGGACACGCGCGCCTCGACCTGCCGCACCGTGAAGGCGGTGAGCCCGTCCCAGTACCGCCCGGAGCGCCCGCGCGCCCGCTCACCCCATGCGGCCACGCCCAGGCGCGCGACGAGCGACGTGGCAAAGCAGGCCGCGAAGCCCATGGGGATGATGAACGCGATGAAGTACACCGGTTGGAACACGCACGAGCCCCATACAACCGCGAGCAGGACCGCGGCGAGCACCGCCTGGCCGCCCCGCGCGACCCGGCCGCCGAGGCGCATGCGCTCCGGCACGCGCTCGGCGGACATGAGCTCGATCAGCGGGCGCCGCGCGATATCGCGCGCGCCGTCCACAGCGTTCACCGCGAACACCACGGCAAAGCATCCGGCGGTCCATGCCGCGGAGTCGGGCGAGAAGGAGAACGCGAGCCGCCAGGGAACGTCGAACACGAAGGCCGCGACCGCGCCGAACGCAGGCGACAACGCCGCACCCGCCGCAAGACCGCACGCCAGCGCACCGGCACCCACGAGCGCCGTCTCGGCCACGAGCACGACCGACACCGCGCCGCGCCCCATGCCGCACAGCTCGTAGAGGGCGAACTCGCGCTTGCGCCGGCGCAGCAGGAACCTATTGGCATACCGCACCAAGAAGAGGAACACGAGCACCGTGAAGATGGAGAACGCCTGCAAGACGTCGCCCGCGCTTCCCAACACGCCCAGCTGCTCGGGCGAGAGCCCCATGGATTGCAGATGATCCGTCGAGGCAACGAACGAATACAACAGGCATGCAGCGAAGCCGAGCGTCGCGAAATAGACCGAGTAATCGCGCGCGCTGCGGTGCATGTTGCCGATGGCGAGTCTGAGATACAAAGGCATGGGGGGTCCTTTCGACTTCGAGCTGCCTCAAGTATCGAAAGAACCCCGATGCCCAGCCATCGATTCCCCTTACAGGTAACGAACAATGTCGTAAGGAATACGGAATAGACAGGCCCCGCAATGCACAGTGGCCGCACCGCGAAATACACGGTGCGGCCATTTCGCAACGGAAAGGTCCGCGATGAACATCTCAAACGACCCTTTTGAGCCGCCTACAGCACGCCGTCCAGCATGAGGTTCACCTTGAGCACGTTGACCGTGGGCTCACCGAAGACGCCCAGGAATCGGCCCTTGGTGCATTGGGCGATGATCTCGCGCACCTCGTCCTCGCTCTTGCCGGTAGCCTTGGCCAGGCGCGGAACCTGATACTCGGCCGCATCCGGAGAGATCTCGGGATCGAGGCCGGAACCGGAGCAGGTCACCAGGTCCACCGGGACCGCATCCATGTCGGCATCGGGGTTCGCGGCGCGAATCTTCTCGACGCGCGCATCCACGAGCTCCTGATACTCCTCGCTCGCCGGGGACAGGTTGGACGGGGCGCCGTAGGCCATGAGCTCGCCGTCATCCCCCTCGACGATGGAGACGTTCTGGATGCGGCCCCACATGTGGTCCTCATCCTCGAAGTTCTGGCCAATGAGCTCGGAGCCCACGATCTTGTCGTCGACCTTGATGAGCGAACCGTTCGCCTGATACGGGAACGCAACCTGGGCGATGCCGGTCACGACGAGCGTATAGCCCAGGCCGCAGACAACGGTAAACAGCGCGAACACGCCCAGTGCGCGCGATGCAACACCTTTGAACATACAAACCTCCGCTTACATAATGCCGCAGAACGCGAGCAGCATGTCGATGAGCTTGATGAATACGAACGGGGCAACGATGCCGCCCAGACCCCACACGAGCAGGTTATGGGTCAGCAGCTGTCCGGACGGGACCTCGCGGTACTTAACGCCCTTCAGCGCGGCCGGGATCAGCGCGACGATAACGAGCGCGTTATAGATGATGGCCGAAAGAACCGCGGACAGCGGGCTTGCCAGACCGAGGATGTTGAGCGCGCCAAGGCCCGGGTAGATCGGCGAGAACAGGGCCGGGATGATAGCGAAGTACTTCGCCACGTCGTTGGCCACCGAGAAGGTCGTGAGCGAACCGCGGGTCATGAGCAGCTGCTTGCCAATACGCACGATATCGATGAGCTTGGTGGGGCTGGAGTCGAGGTCGACCATGTTGCCGGCCTCCTTGGCAGCCTGGGTGCCCGTGTTCATGGCCACGGCGACGTCGGCCTGGGCCAGAGCGGGCGCGTCGTTGGTGCCGTCGCCGGTCATGGCGACCAGATGGCCCTCGCGCTGGAACTCGCGGATCTTCGCGAGCTTGCCCTCGGGGGTGGCCTCTGCCAGGAAGTCGTCCACACCCGCCTCGGCGGCGATTGCCGCGGCGGTGAGTGGGTTGTCGCCCGTCACCATGATGGTCTTGATGCCCATCTTGCGCAGGTCGGCGAACTTCTCCTTAACGCCGGACTTGATGATGTCCTTGAGGTACACAACACCCAGCACGCGGCAGTTCTTGGTCACGACCAGCGGGGTGCCGCCGGCCTTGGCGATGCGCTCGACGACCTCGTCGCACTCCTGGGAGAACACGCCGCCGGCTGCCTCCACGTAGGCGCGCACGGAATCGGCAGCGCCCTTGCGAATCTCATTGCCCTCGTAGTTCACGCCCGACATACGCGTTGCCGCGGTGAACGGGATGAACTCCATGCCCTTGTCCTCGAGCGTGCGGCCGCGCA
>SAMEA3387513__coassemble_1514_pt1 | contig 9740 bp, 7 predicted proteins | sample SAMEA3387513__metabat2_high_PE_011 | metagenome-assembled genome bin SAMEA3387513 (sample SAMEA3387513) | Felis catus | biome: Faeces | place: United Kingdom | collected 2012
GCCGCGTGAGGCGGATATGCTTGACGAGCAGGAAGCCGCGGCCGCCGCAGCCAAGAGCGGCGACGTTGCGTCCAAGTCGGGCGACGCCGCATCTGAGGTCGCCGGGGCAGCGCCTGAGTCGAGCGCCGCATCCGGGTCCGCTGGCGCTGCGGACGCCGACGTTGTGGCGGCAGGCGGCGCTTAGGGCGGGGCATCCGAGAGGGCAGCTGGCGTCCAACGGGGCGCCGAGGACGCGCAAAGGGGCGTTTCGTGGCACGCGTTCGTCTTGATGATGAATTGATTTCCCAGGGCATCTGCGAGAACCGCGCGGATGCCCTTCGCACGTTGATGGCGGGCCTCGTCTCATCTGGCGGCGAGCGGCTGAGTTCTCCCGGCATGATGGTCAAACCCGGCATCGATTTACATGTCAAAGGGCGCATTCCGTACGTGGGGCGCGGCGGCCTCAAGCTCGCCGGCGCTCTCGATGCATTCGGCGTGGACCCTGCGGGGCTCACGTGCGTCGACGTGGGGTGCTCCACCGGCGGGTTCACCGATTGCCTGCTCAAGCGCGGCGCCGCGCACGTGGTGTCGGTGGACGTGGGCCGCGCGCAGTTCGACTGGTCGCTGCGCAACGACGAACGGGTCACGCTGCTCGAGCGCACGAATATCGTGGACGTGCCCGCGCGTGTATACGCCGGCTCGTTCGATCTGGCGGTATGCGACGTCTCGTTCACGAGCATCCGCACGATTCTGCCCGCGGTGCTCGAGCTCCTGTCTGTGGACGGCGCGTTTCTCACGTTGGTGAAACCCCAATTCGAGGCCGCCCCTGGTGAGGTGGGGGAGGGCGGCATCGTGCGCGACCCCGCCGTGCATGCGCGCGTGCTTGCGGATACCGTGCGGCTGTTCGCCGCGAGCGGCCTGGCACCGCTCGACATCTGCGCATCACCCATCAAGGGTGCCAAGGGCAACCGCGAGTTCTTCCTCCTCGGCGTCCGCGGCTCGCGCGACGTCGACGCCCTGCTCTGCCACGCGGATGCGCTCGCTGCCCATGTAGAGGCTCTTACCGATAAGGCGGTTCGGCTATGAAGGTCTTCCTCGTACCCAACTACTACAAGCGCGAGGCCGTGGAGAGCGGGCTGCAGCTCGAGCTATGGCTCTCGCGCCAGGGCTTCGACGTCGACTGGGCCGCCGACCAGCGTTCGGGCATCGAGTCCACGCCCGATCTGGACGACTGCGGGCTCGTGATCTCGCTCGGCGGTGACGGCACGCTCTTGCGTGCGGCGCGCATCGTCGGCTACCGCGAGATTCCCATCTTGGGGCTGTCCTACGGCCATTTGGGCTTTTTGACCGCCGCGAGCCCTGAGGACCGCAACATCCTGGAGGTCGTCGAGGACGCGCTTGCCGGCGAGCTCCACGTGAGCCGCCGCGCCACGCTCGACTGCCGTGTGTTCTCAATCGACGAGCAGGGCGCCGAGCGCGTCGAGACGGGTTTCGCCCTGAACGACCTCGCCCTTACCCGCGGACCGCTGTCCGACATGGTCGAGTTCGACATCACCGTGTCCGACCACCACATCGACCTCCTGCGCGGCGACGGCTTTGTGGTGTCCACCGCCACCGGCTCTACGGGCTACGCGCTTTCCGCCGGCGGGCCCATCGTGAGCCCCGAGTTCACGGGCATGGTGTGCGTGCCCATCGCCCCGCACACCATCCAGGCGCGCGCGTTTTTGACCTCGCCCTCCGACGTGATCGAGCTCAAGCTGTCCAAGGACCGTCCCTCGATTCCCGCCATCGCGATCGACGGGCAGTTCCTCGAGGTCGCCGGAGAGGTGGAGCGGGTTGAGGTCCGTCGTGGCGAGGCCGATATCCTGCTGCTCGATTACGGCCCGGAGAGCTTCTACAACTCGGTGAGCCGTGTGTTTTACGGGGTGCGCAATGATCGATGAGATCCATGTCGAGAACGTCGCGCTGATCCACGAGGCGGACCTTGTGCCCGGAACGGGACTGACGGTCCTTACCGGCGAGACGGGCGCCGGCAAGACGGCGTTGCTGTCCGCGCTCAAGCTTTTGATGGGTGAGCGCGCGGATTCCTCCGCGGTGCGCGAGGGGAGCGAGGGCGCCCTGGTCGAGGGCCGCCTGTTCGCGGGGGCGCATGACGAGCAGGGCTTTGTGGCCCAGCGCCGCGTGGGCCCCGACGGTCGCTCCCGCGCTCGCGTGGATGGTGCTATGGCGAGCGTTCGAGAGCTTTCCGAGCGGGTCAGCCCTCTGATCGACCTGTGCGGCCAGCATGAGCACCAGCGCCTGCTCGACGCATCTTCCCACGTCGATATGGTCGACGCGTGGGCGGGCGCGGGCGTCGCCGCCGCGCTCGAGGCGTATCGCACGGCCCTCGCCGCCGCCCAGGAGGCGGCTCGAGAGCTCGCGCGCGTCGAGGAGGCGAGCCGTACGCAGGGGAGTCGCCTTGAGGAGGCCCGCTTTGCCTACGAGCGTATTTGCGACGTTGATCCCAAGCCCGGTGAGTATGAGGAGCTTGAGGAGCGCCTGCCGCGGTTTGAGCATGCCGAGGCTCTTGCGGGCTGTGCGCACGAGGCCGCCGAGGCGCTCTCCGGTGAGGGCGGTTCGCTCGATGCACTGAATGCGGCGATCTCGGAGCTTTCGCGCATGGGCCGCGTCGATGCCAAGCTCGCCGAGTTCGCCGACGAACTCACGGGTGCCGCCATCACGCTTGAGGACGCTGCGGCGGAGCTTCGGCGTTATCGAGACTCGGTCGATTTCGATCCCGCGGAGCTCGCGCAGGCGCAGGAGCGCTTTTCGGCGTTCAAGGGGCTGCTGCGCCAATGGGGCCCGCGCATGGAGGACGTATTTGCCCGCCGCGACGAGGCAGCCGAGCTCTTGAGCTTGGTCGATGACGCCGATGCGCGCGTGCGTCGAGCGCGCGAGGCGCGCGATGCCGCCGAGGACGCCCTTGCCCGCGCGGCCCGCGACCTCACTAAGCGCCGCAACACGGCTGCGCCCCGGTTTTGCCGTGAGGTGGGCAAGCAGATGGCGCGCCTGGAGATGGGTCGCGCCGAGCTGGTGTGGGACAGTCGCGAGCTGCCCCGCGAGCGCTGGACCGCGCAGGGGCCGTGCGCGTGCGAGCTGCTGTATCGCAGCGGCGCCGGACTCACGCCGCGCCCCTTGCGGCGCATCGCGAGCGGCGGCGAGCTCTCGCGCGTGATGCTTGCCGCCAAGGTCGTGCTCGGTGAGTCCGATGCGGTCGATACGCTCGTGTTCGACGAGGTAGACGCCGGCGTGGGTGGCGCCACGGCACGCTCGCTCGCGCAGGTGCTCGCCGATCTGGCGCGCACGCATCAGGTGATCGTCGTGACGCATCTGGCGCAGGTCGCCGTGCAGGGCTCCGTTCACTATGTGGTGCGCCGCAGCGACGAGGGCGACATGCCCGAAACGCGGCTTGTGCGCGTCGAGGGCTCCGATCGCGTGACCGAGGTCGCGCGCCTGTTGTCCGGCGATGCCTCCGACGAGTCCCTCGCCCATGCCAAGCAGCTCCTTTCCGAGGCCGGGCATCTGTAACTGTCCGCCCTGCGAGAATGCATAAGGCTCGTTGCTCGCTCGGCCCTGGCTCACGACGAGGCGTCGCGGGCGCCTTAAGTTCGTGCGGAATCCACGTTGGTCCTTATGCATTCACGCAGGGTTGCGTTTCTGTATTGATGGCCTGTTTCCTGTCAATCGGCCAGATGGGACGAACCTTACCCGTAGATTCTGAACGCAAAGAAGAGCCCAGTGGGCTCTTCATCTTGCGCAGGACTGACCGAGCGGCAAATTCACAGGCGGCACACCCCAGTGGGACATCCTTTCAGGTAAGATGGTCAGCATGAATACTTTTGACACCTCCCACATCCGCAACTTCTCAATCGTTGCGCACATCGACCACGGCAAATCGACGATCTCCGATCGCATCCTCGAGCTCACCCGTACGGTGGAGGAGCGCGACATGGAGTCGCAGCTCCTCGATACCATGGATATCGAGCGCGAGCGCGGCATCACGATCAAATCGAACGCCGTGCGCGTCATGTACGACGCCGACGACGGCGAGACGTACCAGTTCAACCTCATCGACACGCCCGGTCACGTCGACTTCACCTACGAGGTCTCGCGTTCGCTCGCCGCATGCGAGGGCGCCGTCCTGGTGGTCGACGCCACACAGGGCGTCGAGGCCCAGACGGTCTCCAACGCCAGCCTCGCCATGAACGCCGACCTGGACATCGTGCCCGCCATCAACAAGATCGACCTGCCTTCCGCGCATCCGGAGGAGGTCAAGGTCGAGATTGAGGACGAACTCGCCATCCCGGCCGACGACGCCGTGTGCGTGTCCGGCAAGACGGGCGAGGGCATCCACGACCTGCTCGAGGCCATCGTCTTCCTCGTGAGCCCTCCCAAGGGTGATGCGGACAAGCCGCTCAAGGCCCTCATCCTCGACTCGTACTTCGACGAATACCGCGGCGTGGTGGCGACGGTTCGCATCTTCGACGGTCAGGTCAAGAAGGGCGATCACCTGCGCATGATGCAGGGCGGTGAGGAGTTTCTCGTCGACGGCGTGGGCGTGCGTCGTCCCGCCGAGTTCGCCCTCGACGCACTCGGCGTGGGCGAGGTCGGCTTTGTGGTCACGGGTCTCAAGGACCCCGAGGCGGTCCACGTAGGCGACACCCTCACGCTCGTGAACAACCCCTGCGACGCGCCGCTCGAGGGCTATCGCGAGGCCAAGCCCATGGTTTACACGGGCCTGTTCCCCATCGACAACAAGGACTACGAGAACCTGCGCGACGCGCTCGAGAAGCTTCACGTCAACGACCCCTCGCTCATCTGGGAGCCCGAGACCTCCGCGGCGCTCGGCTTTGGCTTCCGCGTCGGCTTCCTCGGCTTGCTGCACATGGAGGTCGTCAAGGAGCGCCTGGAGCGCGAGTTCGATTTGGCGCTCATCGCCACGAGTCCCAGCGTGGACTACCACGTCTACAAGACCGACGGCGAGATGCTCGAGGTCCGCAGCCCGCAGGACCTGCCCGACGTGACGCGCATCGATCACATCGAGGAGCCGTACCTCAAGGCCAAGATCATCACGCCGCCCGAGTACACCGGCGCGGTCATGCAGCTCGCCATCGAGCATCGCGGCATCACCACCGACATGATCCACCTGTCGCAAAAGTCCGTCGAGATGCACTTTGATATTCCGCTCGCGGAGCTCATCTTGGACTTCTTCGACCAGCTCAAGAGCCGTACCAAAGGCTACGCATCGCTCGATTACGAGTTCTCCGACTACCGCATGAGCGAGCTCGTCAAGCTCGATATCCTGCTTTCGGGCGACGAGGTCGACGCGCTGTCGTTCATCGTGCACAAGGACAAGGCGTACAGCCTCGCGCGCGGCCTGTGTGACAAGCTCAAGGAGATCATCCCGCGGCAGCTGTTCGAGGTGCCCATCCAGGGCGCCATCGGCAACAAGATCATCGCCCGCTCCACCGTCAAGGCGCGCCGCAAGGACGTGCTTGCCAAGTGCTACGGCGGCGACATCTCGCGTAAGCGCAAGCTGCTCGAAAAGCAGAAAGAGGGCAAGAAGCGCATGAAGGCCATCGGCTCCGTCGAGGTGCCGCAGGAGGCGTTCCTGGCTATTTTGAAGGTTGAGGACTAGCTGCCGGGTTTCCCAGGCATCCCGTCTACGGGTTCAATCGTCGGGCGCCGCACGCTGGGCGTGCGCCCTTCTCTTTCATTCGAAGCTGGGGCACCTGGGAAACCCGGTTTGTCCTGATCGAGGCATCTCATTCATTCCGAAAGGCTGACGTTGATCGACCTGCGTGAACAATTCGAGCATCAGCCGTTTTTGATGGCCCCCATGGCCGGCGTGACCGACGCGGCGTACCGTATCATGTGCCGCCGCCGTGGCGCCGAGTTCGCATATACCGAGATGGTGAGTGTGGCGGGGCTCTCGTACAAGAGCGCCAAGACGTGGGTGCTCGTGGAGCCCGAGCCCGAGGAGCCGCAGATCTGCGTGCAGCTGTTCGGGACCAAGCCCGAGCAGTTCGCGTACGCCGTGGATGCGGTCCAGGAGCGCGTGGGCGACAAGCTTTCGCTCATCGACATCAACATGGCATGCCCTGCGCGCAAAGTCATCACCAAGGGCGAAGGGTCTGCGCTCATGAAAACGCCGGAGCTTGCGGCGTCGTTGGTCGAGGCATCAGTGCGTGAGGCGCGCGTTCCCGTCACCGTGAAGATCCGGCGTGGGTTCGCGGCAGGGGAGAACACGGCGGCCGATTTCGCCGCCCGCATGGAGCAGGCCGGCGCTGCCGCGGTCGCCGTGCACGGGCGAACGGCGAGCCAGCTGTACACCGGGCAGGCCGACTGGTCCACCATAGATGAGGTCGCCGAGCGCGTGAGCGTCCCCGTGATCGGATCGGGCGACGTCTTTTCCGCCGAGGACGCCGCGCGCATGCTTTCGGATACCGCTGCGGACGCCGTGTTCATCGCGCGCGGCACTTACGGCAACCCTTGGGTGTTTGGCGACGCGCGGGCTCTCGCCCTCGAGGGCACCCCGGTTCCTGAGCGGAGCGCCCGCGAGCGCATCGAGGCGCTGCGCGAGCACCTCACCCTTTTGCACGAGACCCAGCCGTTCATGGCCCGCGCCCGTGCTTTTGCCAGCTGGTATCTCAAGGGGCTTCCGCACGCCGCCGCATGGCGCGGCAAGGTGGTGCAGTGCGCGACCTACGAGGAGTTTATGGCGTTGCTCAACCAGGTCGAGGCCGACGCATGCGCATGTGAGGACGGCGGACAAGCGTGAGGTTCGCGTGCACGTGTGTATGATGCAGGTGAGCTTGACCTGCGGTTTCCATGCGCGGGGCGGCGGGCTTTCGGCGCGGCGGCGGGGCACTGCGGCGGCTCGGCGCGGCGCCGGCGCGGGGCGGCGGGCTTTCGGCGCGGCGCAGGTGTCGAATACGCGCGAATTCGCCCAGATCGCACCTGGATTTCAAGCGTCTACTCGGCGAGTCGCGATATTGCTTCCCAATACCGAAAGTTTCTTTTCGCGAATCCTGCGTAAACGCCAAACAAACTTTCGGTATTGGGAAGCTTTTTTGGAAATGCTCGAGTAGACCCATTGCAGTGGGAGGATGCGGCCCGTGAAGTACCGTGCTCTATACCTTCATATTCCGTTTTGCAGGGCCAAGTGCCTCTACTGCGATTTCGACTCGCGCGCACTGACCGGATGCGCGCTCGAAGAAGCGATCGGCGCGTACTGCGAGGGGCTCTCTGCCCAGTTGGATGCCCACGGCAATGCCGGGGAGCTGTCCGAGGTCGAGACGGTCTACGTCGGCGGGGGAACGCCCTCGCTGCTGGGGGTTCGCCTGGTTGGGCTGGTCGATTACGTACGCGCGTATTGCGAGCCCGTCGAGTTCACCTGCGAGGCGAATCCCGAGTCATTTACGCTTGACCTGGCGCAGGCCCTGCGCGCTGCGGGCGTGACGCGCATCTCGCTGGGCGTCCAGTCGCTCAACGCCAGCGAGCTCAAGGCGATAGGCCGCATTCATTCCGCTGAGCAGGCGATGCTCGCGGTCGCCCAGGCAAAGGCGGCGGGCTTTTCCACCTCATGCGATGTGATGTGCGGTCTTCCCGGTCAGACGCTCGACACCTTTGCCGAGACACTGCGATCTCTCGTCACGCTGAATCCTGACCATGTGTCGGTGTATCCGCTCCAGCTTGAGGAGGACACACCTCTTGCGCGCATGGAGGAGGCGGGAGAGATGGAGGTTCCGGACGAGGATTTCCAGGCGCAGTGCATGGATCTGGCCGCTGAGGTGCTCAAAGAGGCCGGCTATGAGCGCTATGAGGTGGCGAGCTACGCCAAGCCCGGTCACCGATGCCGACACAATATCGCCTACTGGACGGGTAAGCCCTATCTGGGGCTCGGTCGCTCCGCCGCCAGCATGCTCGATGTGTGCAAGGGCGAGTGCAGGGAGGCGCGCTTCATTGCATGCCCTGACGTGCAGAAGGGCGAAGACTCGCGGATGAGGGGGGAGCCCCTGTCGCCGAAGGAAGAGAATCTGTTGTCGCGCTCTGATGCGCGGAGAGGTGAGAGCCTGTCGTCGTGTCCTGACGAGCGGAATGGGGAGGGCTTGTCAGCGAGAGAGAAGGGCTTGTCTGCGAGAGAAGAGGGCTTATCAGCGAGAGAGAAGGGCTTGTCACTGAGAGAAGAGAGCTTGTCACCAAGAGAAGAGGGCCTGTTATCGAAAGGGAAGGCCTTGCCGCCGATCGATGCGAATCTGTCGATGGGCGGCCTCTCGAGCGTGCGGGTTTCTTCGGACGTCGCGCGAATTCGGTTCAAGCAGCTTGACGATGCGGGTTGGCAGTTTGAAACGGAGGAGCTTTCCGCCCGTGAGGCTGCGGCCGAGGACCTCATGCTCGCGTGCCGCATGACGGACGGGATCTCCGCCGATCTGCTCGCGCGAGCTACGGGGATCATCCCTGATGACGAGCTCTCCATTGCATGTCAGCAGGCTGTCGAAAAGGGCCTTGCCGTATGGGATGGCGGTGCCTTAAGACCCACGCATCTCGGGTGGCTCGAGGGCAACGAGCTCTTCGGCATCTTTTGGGATCTCGCCTACGAGTCTTAAGGAGTGCTTCAGCTAAAACGCGCGGCGCGATGCGCGTGACTCCGCAGCGTCCGTTGGCATCCTTCCGACTACAGGTGATCAAGTAATTGCGATATGGAGAATCACGCCGGCGCCCTTGCGCCGCGCCAGCTGTTGCGGCATGCTTTCCACATCAGAGGAGAGGAGGGGCCCATGCCCGGTAAACGCGAAGACGTCATCAGCTGGGACGAGTTTTTCATGCGCGCGGCCGTTGCGGCGAGCTTGCGCAGCAAAGACCCCAACACGCAGGTCGGCGCCTGCATCGCCGACACGAACAACCGCATCCTCTCGGTGGGCTACAACGGCACGCCCTCCGCGCTCAACGACGACGATTTTCCGTGGGGCACGGCGGACGACCCGCTGCATGACAAGCACAACTACGTCATCCATGCCGAGGCCAACGCGATTCTCAACTACCGGGGCTCCCTCAAGGACATGGCCGGAGCCATCGTTTACGTGACGCTCTTCCCGTGCCATGAGTGCGCCAAGACCCTGGTGCAGGCGGGGATCGGCGAGGTCGTCTATCTCGACGACAAGTATTGCGGCACCGAGGACAACCTCATCTCCAAGAGCATCCTGGACCGCTGCGGCGTAACGTATCGTCAGGTGAGCCTCGACGCCTAAGACGCGTGGCAAGACGCGCGCTCGGCGAGGAGCCTGCACATACTTCAAAGTGACGTGCACATGCGCCTCGAAGCGACAGGCTCTTGTGTCATCGAAGTGCGCTGTGTCACCGCTGCGTGCTGCGCCGTTCCCACGCGCCATCGACGTTCGCCGTGCTGTCGTCACACGCCGTGTTGTCGCTGCACACTGCATGCCTATCATCGCAGTGTGCCACGCCGGTGCCTCGCGCCGTGTCATCGCCGCGTGCTGCGCAGTTGCCGCACGTCGCCCTGTCGCCACGCTCCGCGTTATCGCCGCGCGCCATGTGTAAATTGAACCCTCCCTCTTTTACGCATGGCTCGAATTGCGGGTCGGGATATAATGTCTCCCACTCAACGCAACCCATGAACAGGGGAGTTTTTGCCATATGGCAGGAATGAACGATAAAGACTACTACGCCATTCTGGGCGTCGACAAGGACGCGTCCGCCAA
>SAMEA3387513__coassemble_1798_pt1 | contig 8148 bp, 11 predicted proteins | sample SAMEA3387513__metabat2_high_PE_011 | metagenome-assembled genome bin SAMEA3387513 (sample SAMEA3387513) | Felis catus | biome: Faeces | place: United Kingdom | collected 2012
TCTCGCGGCAGTTCGTCCAGACTTCGCGCCCACGAAACAGGCAGCACGATTTGCCCCCAAAGGTCTTGCGCTCAAATTCACAAGATCCGGTTTGCGGCATGGGCGGTTCGCTGAAATCGAGCGAGAGCTGGCCCTGCCCGCTAATCCTCGTCATCGTCGGAGATGTCGAGTGCGATTGAAGAGCCGATGTATTCAAACAGGTCTTGCAGATGCTTTGCGGTGTTCTTCTCGGGGTCAGCACTGCCATCGAGAAGAGTGCAGACCCAGGCGAGGGTTCCGCGCACGACCGAAAAGACGGCGGGCATATCGACTTCGACCTCAGCGCCGGATTTCTTGTTGAGAAGCTTCATGCTCCCGCAGGTGACGAAGGTCTTTGCCCCGACCTCATCAATCAGGTCGATGATCTCTTTACGCTTCATGGTTGTTCTCCTTTTCATCGAAGATTGAATGCTTGATTACGATGTCCATATCCGGGTGCCGGTTGAGCAGATAGCGGGCGAGCATCGGCGTGATGGTGTTGTTGATCCCATAGGTGTGCTCATGGCCGCTCAGGTCGTAGAAGGTGACCGGGTTGAGCTTCGAGCGCCCCTCGTAACGCTGTTTCTCTATCAGGTACTTGGTCGATACGCGCTTTCCGTGCGCCGATATCGCGAGCGCGGTCAGCTCGATTTCCCTGAGTGCTTGCGGGTTGAGTGCGCACCATTCGTCGAACAGCTCGCGATGATCCTGAACCCTGAGCGGCAGCGGTCTTGCCTTGCTTTCATCGCGCATGACCGATTCGAGCGAGCGCGTGTAATCGTCAACGTCCATTGCCGCGCCCCCTGCATGCGCGAAGGTAGCACCCTAAAGCGCGCTCGGCCTCAGCCCTGGTCGCGGTCGGCGGTATGTTCAGTCGCACGCGCTTGAAGACGGAGCCTACGCAGCCGGTCTCAGGCGTCCTTGCGCCCTGCTCGATGCGCGCGACCCAATAACCATTTGAGTCGCGATGGAGGCATACTATTGGGTAAGGATTGCTCATCGCTCCACCAGCTTGAACAGGTACGCCATGCACGCGATGATGGCTGCGGCGCACGCGCCGATGCCGAGAGCCGCCATCGCGCCTGATCCTATGGCGGATTCGAGCGACATGAGGGCACCGGTGAGCGCATCGGCGACAAGCTCGGCGGCGGCGAGCGGGATGATCCCCGTGACGGTCCCGACCGCGAGCGCGCATAAACCACAGCGCTCCCAGCGCGCGCCGAGCGTTAAAATGTCATCTGTCGGTTGGTTAGTCCCACTTGACGCGCCCGCTTGGTGCTGCAACACCGGGCGGGCATCTTCCTTCGCGTCCACCACTCGGTAACGAGGGCCGTCACCCTGCGGTAGAAAGCCCGTTGCGCGGCGTCCAGCGAGCCGCACGGCTCCCGCATCCGCAAGACCACCCCCAGAGCCAACGGCCTTAGTACTTGTCTCCATACTCAGATACCTCCGATTTCTTCATGGGTTCCGCGGCGCTCCTGCCCATCCAGAAGCCCAGCGCACCTATACCGATGAGCCAGATGACGAACGTCGGTACGGTCACGGGGCTGAACAGCGCGATGATGATAAGAACGATGCCGAGAGCGAGCATCTGCGAACCTCCCTCGCTTCGCGTTCTGTGCTTATACGCACGGGAATTGTTAGAATGGAAACGTGATGCTCTAGAGCTGAACCCCTTCCACACTCAGAAAGGGGGTGGTCGCACCGACCAACCTTTTGAGCATCCGGCCCCCATTCAGGCGGTGAGCCACCAGCGCGTGGGCTGCGTTAAGTCACTGCCGAAAAGCGGGCGACGCAACGCCCGACGGCGAGGTGACGGAGTGATCACCGAAGACCCGTGCCTTTGGGGAACAAAGCCCCGCCCAACGACCGGCACCGGTTGCGTACGTGTTGCCGGTCTGATGGCGTCACTCTCCCCAGCACATGAGCGTGTTCGGGTCGCATTTCAGAACCTCCGCGAGCGCAACGACCTTGTCAGCGCCCGGAACGTATACGCCGCGGGCGTACTTGTTCACTGCATCCTCGGAAAGCCCTGTAGCTTCCGCGACCTCCGCGCGCGTCATGTCCAGCTCGGCCATGCGCCCGCGAAGCTTAGCGGCGAAAGCATCCTTGTTGAATTCCATGCTTGTTCACCTCCTTCACCAATAAGTGCTAACCACGTTAGCAACTGTAACGGAACGATAGACAAGAAAAGTAGCTATGTCAAGTACAAACAAACAATTTTGTTGTGAATTAGCTAACTACGTTGTACTATGCACTTGTACGAATAGCGAAGGAGGGTAGCGGTGGACGTCCAACTTATGAGGTTGCGCAAAGCGGCGGGCTACTCAAACAGGGACGATTTCGCGAAAAAGATTGGTGTAAACAAATACACCTATCGATCTTGGGAATCTGGCGCGGCAATGATGAACGCTGAACAGGTGTGGAACTGCGCGGTAGCCCTAGGATGCACGCCAAACGACATTCTCGGCTGGTACGAAGACCACCCGCGAGAAGACAACGGCGAGCGCTTAACTTCTGAAGAGCGCGAAATAGTAGGTTGCTACCGAGAAAGCACGCCGCAATGGCGGCAGAACATAGCCATGACCGCCCGCGCCGCTGCGGGCGAATCTAAAGAGATTGCCAAGCTTGCTGTATCTCCCACCGAGAAGCGGGAGGCGATGTAGGCATGATTGATTTCACTGATTTCATGCTCAGTGTTCTTCAGGCGCTCAATCTTCAGTGGGCTGTTGACCAGATGGTAGAGGGGAACGCCGAACCGCTCTTCTGGTGGACATTCGCGGTCTTTTCCGCAAGCTTCGTGCTTGGATGGACTACCTCTTATGCTCGCATGCGATACAGGCTCAAGCGTCCTGTGAAGACGCTGTTTATGGGCGGGGCGAGCGAAGGTCTTGCATCCGCCATGCTTCAAGCGCTCGAAGCGAATGGCATGATCCCAATGGGCGCATACAGCAACGAGATAATGGGGGTAAAGGAACTCGGCCTGAATGTGTTTGTCTTCTCAGATCCGCTTGATTACGTAGGTAGCGGCAGCTATTACCAGCTTTCGAACGAGTGGCGGAGATACCTACGGAAGCCTTGGAGAAGAAAGAGACTTGAAAGAATAGCGGGAAGGTAAATGAAGAGCCCCGCGCTGCTTCTTGGCGGTCGCGTGCGCGGGGCATAGGTCGAATTGAGCACTTGGCAGTGCTCGCTTCAAGAGGTGATTTTAGCATGGTGAAGAACCGAGCGGCCATATACGCGCGCTTCAGCTCGCACAACCAGCGTTCCGAGAGCATCGAGATTCAGATTGAGAACTCGCGCGACTATTGCGAGCGCGAGGGGTTGCAGGTCGTGCGCGAATACTGCGACTATGCCCAGACCGGGCGGAACACGGATCGCGCGCAGTTCCAAAAAATGATGCGCGATGCCGAAAAAGGTTTATTCGATTATGTGGTGATTTACAAGGTCACGCGTATCATGCGCAACCGCGATGAAATGGCGCTCGCGAGAATCATGCTACGCAAGGCCGGTGTCGAGATCCTGTATGCCGGTGAGGAGATCGCGAGCGGTTCGAGCGGTGTTCTGCAACTGGGCATGCTCGAAGTCCTCGCCGAATGGGAGAGCGCCATCGATAGCGAGCGTATCAGGGATGGTATCCAGAAAAACGCCGCACGGTGCATGGCTAACGGTCGCACGCTGTACGGCTGGGATATTGTAGAGGGCCGTTACGTTGTCAACGAGCGCGAAGCGAGTGTGTTGCAGCGTATGAAAAACTTGCTGTTCGCCGGTCACTCGGTTGCCGACATCGTTAGGGAAGTAGCGCATGAACGCAGCAAGAGAGGCGCGAAGTTTAATCAGGACACCGTTACAAAGATGTTGAAGCGGCCGCAGAACGCCGGAACTTACAAGTACGCTGGTCACGAGGTTCAAGATGGAATGCCAGCCATATGGTCTCAAACAGATCAGGACATGATCAACAGCATTCTTGCGAGCAAGAGCAAACCGCGTAGAAAGTTCGACTCTGCGGTAGAGTTCCCGCTTTCCGGCAAGCTTTATTGCTCAAAGTGCGGAATGCCCATGAGCGGCACAAGCGGCACATCTTGCACTGGCTCCGTTTACCATTATTACCGGTGTCGCAAGTGCCGCCGCACAATAAGGCGAGACCTCGTTGAAGATGCCGTTTGTGACCTTACATTGCAGGCAGTCGCTCGCGATGACGTGCGCAAGCGCATTGCGTCGTGTATGGCGGCAGGCGCTGCCGAGCAGCCCGAAAAGGAATCGCCGACTTACGCAATCAAAAAAGAGATCAAGCGCATCGACCGAACATTTGAGCGTATTTGGCAAGCGATCGAGAACGGTATAGCCCCTCCCGGCGGAAGGGAGCGAACCGAAGAATTGCAGCGCCGCAGAAGCGAGCTTGAAGCCGAGCTGCGTATCGCCGAAGCACAGGAAGAGTTCACGGTCGGTGTTGACGAACTGATGCTGTGGCTCGATGACGCCGCCGAAGAGCTGACGCCAGAAGTGATCCTGAGCACTTTCGTTCGATTCGCGGAAATCGGCCGTGATGAGGTGATGGTGTATTTCGCCTTTGACTCTTATGGCGATGATTTCACGCCAGCAAAGAAAAAAGGCGAACCGTCAACCGAGGTTAACAGTTCGCCTAATTCTCCTATGGTGGAGCCGCGGAGAATCGAACTCCGGTCCACGACAGCTCCCTGATCGGCATCTCCAGGCTCAGTCACTCATTTAGTCTCGGACACATTGCGCGGAGCGACACGCTCTCAGTGCCCCAATCGGTTCGGTCTTAGCCCACGCCATACCGATTACGTGCGCGGGAGCATTCCCCTCAAATGACGTCGCGCCGGTGTCGGGGAAATCACCGGGTTGACGCGCCGCTATAAATTAAGCAGCGAGAGCCAGCTGGGGCTCAAAAGAAGAATTCTTGTCAATTCATTTTGACGGTACCCCTGTTTAACGTGGGCGAGGAGACCACGGCCTGCTTCCTCTCTCAGAACTATCGTGTCGAAACCAGTCGGCCCCTCATGTGAGGGTCGTGGTGCCGCATGAGCGGCGACGACCTGTCAAAGTACCCGAACTGCGAACGTGGCGCAATCCGTAAGCGAGTAGTGTACCACGTTCGCGTCTCGAGCGTCTTCAGGGCACTCATGTGACGCACAGCGGGAGAAGAAGCCCCATGATTTGCGGACATCTGTTCATCTTCACGACTCATTGGGGTACAAGTCATACAGACGAGAGGAGCTCAGATGGAAGACAAGGCGAAAAACGCGGGTAAGGTTGCGATTGTTTTGGAGGGCGGCAGCTTTCGTGGCCAGTTCACCGCGGGCGTGCTCGACGTTCTCATGGAGCATCGCGTTGAGGTCGCGGCGTGTTACGGAACCTCTGCGGGTGCGCTCAACGGCCTGAATTACAAGAGCCGTCAGATCGGTCGTGCAAACCGCGTGAACCTGGCATTTTGCAATGATCCGCGCTACATGGGCGCTCAGTCGCTCATTACCACCGGCAGCATGGTTGGCTACGATTTCATGCTTAACGACGTGCAGGATCGCCTTGACCCCTTCGATAATGACGCCTATCTGGCAAATCCCATGGAAATGTATGCATGCGCCACGGATGTGATGTTCGGAACTGCCGCGTACCTGCCGGTTCGCAATGCAACGCTCGACATCGACGCCGTGCGCGCCTCCACGTCCTTGCCGCTGGTTACGCAGCCTGTCGAGATCGACGGGCACCTGTATCTGGACGGTGGCGCCGCCGATTCCGTACCGGTTGAGCATGCGCTCGAAGATGCGGGTTTTGACCGGGCGATTGTGGTGCTCACGCAGGATCGCGATTACGTCAAGGGCACCTATGGGCTCATGCCGGCTGCTCAGCGCGCATACGCCGCATATCCGTATTTGCTGGAGGCAATGGAGAATCGTCACGTGCGCTACAACGAGCAGCGCGAGCATATTTGGGAATATGAGCGTGAGGGCCGGGCATTTGTGCTGGCGCCGCCGCGCCCCGTTGAGGTGGGGCATGTCGAGCACGATGCGGCGAAGTTGCTCGATCTGTATATTCAGGGCCGTCAAGAGGCGGTTGCCCATATTGATGAGATACGGGAGTTCGTGGGCAAATAGGGGCTGGACGGAGGCGTGACGCCGATACCGCGCATTCCGTTGGCGGCTGAATATCGACCGCTTACCGGTTGGTCTTGATTTCTCATACCAGTAAGACTACCTGCTGGCACTTCGTGGTATAAGAAAAGTGAACAAAGGGTCCTCTCCACTGAGATACTCAGAGACGCCTCATCAGAGGGCGGAGAGGTCGGGAACCCGGGTAGGCGCGATGGCCCCCGGGTTCCTTTTTGCGCTCGCCGCCTGTGCAGAAGTTCTGCACGTATGTCGGAAATGCGTTGACTTCGCAACGTGGGGCGGTATTATTGACAAGTTACTTTCCAGAGCCCCGTGAAACTCTGTTAAGACACGTACTGTACATGGAGGAAAAGTGATTTCGAAATCGACTCACTACGCCAAGCAGGGTGAGGTTGCCCGCAACTGGGTCCTCATCGATGCCGAGGGCGCCACGCTGGGCCGTCTCGCTGCCCAGGTTGCCAAGATCCTGCGCGGCAAGAACAAGCCCCAGTTCACGCCCAACTCCGACTGCGGTGACTTCGTGGTTGTCATCAATGCCGATAAGGTCCAGCTTACCGGCAACAAGGCCGACCACAAGACCTACTACCGTCACTCCGGCTACAATGGCGGCCTCAAGGCGGAGTCCTTCCGCCAGGCTATGGAGAAGCACCCGGAGAAGGTTGTCGAGCGCGCTGTTCGCGGCATGCTCCCCAAGACCACTCTCGGCCGCAAGCAGCTGACCAAGCTCAAGGTCTACGCTGGCACCGAGCACCCGCACGCTGCTCAGAACCCCGTCAAGATCGAGCTGGAGGGCTAAAAGATGGCTGAGAACACCGTTGTTTACTACGGCACCGGTCGTCGCAAGAACGCCGTTGCTCGTGTCCGTATCGTCCCCGGCACCGGTAAGGTGACCATCAACAAGCGCGATGCCGAGGAGTACTTCGGCCGTCATCAGCTCGTTGAGGACGCTCTCGCCCCGTTCAAGGTGACCGACACCCTCGGCTCCTTCGACGTCATCGCCCTGTGCGATGGTGGCGGCATCACCGGTCAGTCTGGTGCCCTGCGTCTGGGCATTGCTCGCGCCCTTCTCGAGGCTGGCGACTACCGCGCCGACCTCAAGCGCGCTGGTTTCCTCACCCGCGACGCCCGCGTCGTCGAGCGCAAGAAGTACGGCCTCAAGAAGGCCCGTCGCGCTCCCCAGTTCTCCAAGCGCTAAGGCGTTTGCGAACACGTTTCCAGTATGGAATTGGGCCTGCCGAGTTTTTCGGTGGGCCCTTTTTTTGTACCATTACGACGGTGCGGAATTTTCGTTCTAACAATGTCCGCCCCACATTGGACTGGCGTCGTACGGGCGCTGGGCGTATGGAAGGAATGCGAATGAAGTACTTCGGAACCGACGGCTTCCGCGGCGAGGCGGGCACGACCCTCACGGTCGAGCACGCGTATAAGATTGGTCGCTACGTAGGTTGGTACTACGGCGCGCGTCAGGGGCGCAAGGCCCGCGTGGTGGTAGGCAAGGACACCCGTCGGTCGAGCTACATGTTCGAGTCGGGGCTCATCTCCGGCTTGGTCGCGTCGGGTGCCGACGCCTACATGGTGCATGTCATCCCCACGCCCGGCGTTGCGTACGAGACCGTTGATGGTCGCTTTGACTGCGGCATCATGATCTCGGCGAGCCACAACCCCTACACCGACAACGGCATCAAGCTCATGAACGGCGAGGGCTGCAAGATGGACGAGGAGGTCCTCGAGCTGATCGAGGACTACATCGACGGCAAGAGCGAGATCCCGTTCGCCTCCGGCGATGAGATCGGCTGCACCGTCGACTACATGCAGGGCCGCAACCGCTACATCGCGCACCTGATTGCCAGCGCGAATTTCTCCCTGCAGGGCGTAAAGATCGGCTTGGACTGCGCCAACGGCTCCGCCTCCTCGGTGGCCAAGCCCGTGTTCGACGCGCTGGGCGCCGACGTCCGCGTGATCTCCAACGCGCCGGATGGCTTCAACATCAACGTCG
>SAMEA3387513__coassemble_3535_pt1 | contig 3860 bp, 1 predicted proteins | sample SAMEA3387513__metabat2_high_PE_011 | metagenome-assembled genome bin SAMEA3387513 (sample SAMEA3387513) | Felis catus | biome: Faeces | place: United Kingdom | collected 2012
TGCGCTCGGCTGGGACCAGGCGACCGGAAAGTACTGGCAGCTGTTCGTCAACGGCGAGGCGTCCGAGCTGGGCGCCGGCGGCGTGACGCTCAAGGCGGGCGACGTCGTGACGTGGGCGTATTCCGCGTTCGGGGACGGCATTCCCACCGTCGGTGCATTCGAGGTGTCGGTCTCGGTGGTAGGGCCCGACGCCAACGGCAACAACGTGACCTGGGCGTCAAACACCCGCCTGACTGTCGAAAACGGCACGGCCGCCGCGGCGGCGTCCGAGCTCCTGTTCAAGGAGGCGGGTCTTAAGGCCGACTACGGAACGGGCAGCTACGGCTGGTACCTCAACACCATCACCTCTCCCTACACGGGCGATGCGCTCGGCTGGGACCAGGCGACCGGAAAGTACTGGCAGCTGTTCGTCAACGGCACGGCGTCCGAGCTGGGCGCCGGCGGCGTGATGCTCAAGGCAGGCGATGCGGTGACGTGGGCGTATTCCGCCTTTGAGGAAGATCTGCCCGAGCCGCTGCCCGTCGTGCCCGATCCTGACGCGCCGCGACCCGAGTGGGAGAGCGCGTGGCCGGGCTATGCCAGCGGGTCGAATACCGAGGCCGCGACTCCCACGGGCGAGGTGAAGGAGTCCTGGGTATCCTCGATCAAGGACTCTGCCGATTGGGCCACCAACGTCTCCGACCCAATCTACGTGGGTTCGTACGTCTACATCGCCGCGGGGGCCAAGCTGCTGCAGATCGACCCCGCAACGGGCAAGACCGTTCGCGAGGGCGCCCTGGCGGCCCCCATCGACTCGATCGCGCGCATGGTGTATGCGGACGGCGTGGTCGTCGTGCCGCTCTCCGGGGGACGCCTTCAGGCGCTCACGGCCGATGCACTCACCACGGTGTGGGTCACGGCGAAGCTCCCGGCAAATGAGCAGGGCGGCGAGCAGCAGTCGCTGAGCACCCTCATCGTCAAGGACGGGTGCGTGTACTTTGGCACGGCGGCGGCGGATTGGAGCGCCTCGTACGGCGGCTACCTGGTGTGCGTCGACATCAAGACGGGCTCGGTCAAGTGGAAGACGGAGAACGCGGACGCCGGGTACTACTGGGCGGGCGCCGCGGCCATCGGCTCGCTGTTGGTGATGGGCGACGACACCGGCTTTGTGTACGCGGTCGACTCCCAGCAGGGCACGCGCGTGGGCGAGGGCTTGGATCTGGGCGCCCGTGTGCGCTCGACGGTCGTTGCGGACCCGGACGGATCCACGGTCTACGTGGTCACGGTGGACGGCGTGCTGCATAAGGTGCGCGTGGGCGCGGACGGCGAGCTGAGCGAGGCCGGCAAGGTCCAGTTCGCCTCCGCCTCGACGGGCACGCCGACCCTTGCGGGCGGCCGCCTGTACGTTGGCGGACAGCTTGTCCAGGGGTCTTCGGGCGGGCAGGCGCGCTGCGGCGTGCTGGCGGTCATCGATGCCAAGACGCTGCAGGTCGAGCATTCGATCACCTCGGCGGACGGCACTGCGCTCGAGGGCTCGAATGTCATGAGCGCCCCGGTCGTTTCCACGCAGGGTGGAGCAACCTATGTGTACTTCACGGCGAACAGCCTGCCCGGAGGGGTGTACCGCTACCGCGTGGGCGACGCGACCGCATCACGCATCTACACGCCGAGCGAGGACAAGCAGAACTACTGCATGGGCTCGATCACGGTCGGCCCCGACGGGTCGCTGTACTACGTGAACGACTCGGGCGCCCTGTTCGCCATTGCGGGCGTGGGAGACGACGGCTCCGATGATCAGGAGCAGCCCGAGACCGATAACCCCGACAAGCCGGAGAAGCCGGAGGGCGACACGCCGGAGTCCGAGGACGATGATGTGCAGAACCCCGAGGACGATGACACCAACCCCGGCGGCGACGGCTCGGGAGACGGGGGCTCCAAGGGCGACAACGCCGCGGGCGGCGGGAAGGCGCCGGCGGGCACCGCGATGGTCTCTGGAAAGAAGCCCTTGGCGCGTGCGGAGACTGCATCTGAGGACACCGATGAGCCTGAGGGCGACGGGGATGAGCGGGATGCCGAGCAGGCGTCCGGTGCGCTGAGCGCCACTGCCGGCAAGAACGTCCGCAAGGGCGGCGACACCGACGGTGGGCAGGAGGATTCCGTCCGGATGCTGTCGGTGGCGGGCTTGGTCGCCGGCGTCATCGGTCTGGTGCTGATTGGCGCGTGGCTTGTGCGCGCACGGCGTCGTGCATAGGTTGGAGTGCGTATGAACAAGAACGATACGGGCAAGGACGTGGAAGAGCCTTTAGAGAACGAGGCGACTGTCGAAGAGGCGCCGTGCGCGGAGGATACGGCTGCCGATGCGGGCGTGCACATGGAAGATGTGCCTGCTGAGGCGGGGCGGAGCGCAGGCGGTGCGGCTGCTGAGGCCGTGCCGCACGCAAATGGTGCGGTTGCCGAGGCGGGGCCGGGTGCAGGACGTGCGACTGCCACGGCGGAGACGCACGCAGGCAGCGCCCCGGATGACGCGGTTCGCTCGGTTGTGATGGGCGCGGCTGGAGATTCAAACGCCCCTGCGGGCCCACCTGCCCAACGCACGTCGATACCGCGTGCGCGCCTGCTCATGGCGGCAGTGGGCGCCTGCATATGCGTGGTGTTGATCGGCGTGTCCGCGTGGTCGCTCGTGACGGGTGGGGCCTCTGCTCCCCATGACGGATTGGTGGAGCTCGTGGCGGGGAGCGGCAGTTCTTCTACGGATGAGGCCGATCCCGATGACGATGCCTCGGCGCGTTCCGCAGGCGCCGAGGGCGGCTCCTCTCGCGACAAAGCGGGCGCCGCGGACAAGAGCGACTCGAACGGAGATCCCTCCTCTTCGGAAGACTCCTCGTCCGGCTCGGGAACTTCCGACACATCGGATCGCGGGGCTTCGAATAACGAGAACGGCTCGAGTGGCTCGGCGGGCGGCGGCTCGAGCAACTCGACGGGCGGTTCGAACGGCGGCTCCGGCGGCAGCTCGAATGGCGGGGCTGGCGGGAATACCGGCTCCGGTTCCGGGGGCTCATCCTCCAACGGCGGGGGATCGGCGGGAGGCGCTCCCGGATCGGGGCAAGACCAGCCCAAAAGGGTCTCGGTTACCATCTCCGCCGATGGTAGCCTGGGCGGCGGGGGCGTTTCGGGCCCTGTGACGCTGACGTTCGAGGAGGGCGCGACGGTGTACGATGCCCTTGCGAGCGCCGGGTGGTCGGCCCAGGCCAGCTGGGGGGCCTTTGGTGCGTACGTGACGTCGATCAACGGCGTCGCCGCGGACGCCCAGACCGGCTGGACCTACACGGTCAACGGCTCGATGCCCAACACGGCCTGCAGCTCATACAAGCTCTCCGATGGCGACGTGGTGGTTTGGACGTTCGTCAAGGTTAAGTAGCCGCGCGCGGCACACCGCCCGCGCGCAACAAGAATCCGCCCCGTATCGCACAACAAGTGGTACGGGGCGGATGCCGTTTATGAGGCGTTGTGTGCTGGAACCTACGCGGCGTCGCTCGCGTTCTGCTCTGCCACGGCCTGCATGGCCACGGCGCCGATAAAGTTCACCGGCTGGCAGAAGTTGGGCTGGAAGAACAGGTCGACGCCCGCCAGCTGGTCGATGGTGAAGCGCGCCTGGATGGCGATGGAGATCGCGTTGGCGGCCTCAGCCACGTCGTGGCGGCACATGAACTGCGCACCCAGCACGCGGCGGGTCTGGGGATCCCAGGTGAGCGTGCAGGTCACGGGCGTGGTGGTGAGCATGAAGTCCGGGCGGTAGTCCTGGACGAGGGTGGTGGAGCGGGCGGTGACGCCGCGGGCATCGGCGCCCGCCTGGGTCAGGCCGCTCGCAGCCAGGGAGAGGT
>SAMEA3387513__coassemble_3713_pt1 | contig 3660 bp, 3 predicted proteins | sample SAMEA3387513__metabat2_high_PE_011 | metagenome-assembled genome bin SAMEA3387513 (sample SAMEA3387513) | Felis catus | biome: Faeces | place: United Kingdom | collected 2012
CGCTCCAAAACGCATATTCGGGACGCATCTTTTCGTTCATACTGGGTGCATCCCTTTGTGGCCTTGCCGCAAACGCACCTTAAACGCAGCCATCCCCATGTGGAGGGCGGACCCGAGGAGGACATATGCCTCAGCATCGCAATAAGGCGGTTGTCGCCGGACTTGCCGTTACGCTTGCGTTCGGCGGTGTTGCCCTGCCCGCCGTCGCTAACACCGAGCAGGCGCCCGCCACGGACAGCGACCCCAACGGCGTGGGGGATCCCGCGCCCGCGGACTACGACAAGGCGGACTACTACGAGGGCACCGAGGGCGTTGCGACGTTCGCCTCGGCACGTTCTGCCTCCACGCTTTCCCCCGTGTCGCTTTCCGACGAGATGAAGTACTTCACCAAGTACGAGAGCGGTTGCGATTACGACAAGGGCCTCTCGTATGGCGACGGCTACAACGCGATGGGCTATTACCAGTTTGACCGCCGCTACAGCCTGCTGCCGTTTATCGAGCAGGTGTACGGCTACAATTCCACCAAGTACGACATGCTCAGGGCGGCGCTCGCGTATCGCGATGTGCTGCAAAATCCGTCGTACGAGATGTACGACTACACGTCGCGCCAGCTCAGCGCGCCCGCGCAAATCCTCAACGAGGCGTGGCACGCGGCGTATGCGGCCGACCCCGCCGAGTTCTCCGCCCTGCAGGATTCCTATGCGTACAACAACTACTACCTGCCGGTTCAGAGCTCCCTGCTCAACACCTACGGCGTTGACGTGCGCGACCGCGCGGATTGCGTCAAGGGCCTGGTGTGGGGCATGTGCAACCTGTTTGGCCAGGGCGGCGTGCAAAAGTTCTTTAAGGGCGCGAACATCGACAACAGCATGACCGATCGCGAGCTGATTACGGCTCTGTGCGACACGGTGGTTGAGTACGTCGACGATTGGTATCCCAGCCAGCCTCAGTATTGGGACGGCTGGAAGAACCGCTATAAGAAGGAAAAGGTCACCTGCCTGGCGTACATGGACCAGCATGACGCGGAGCAGAACGCGAACGGCCAGGGGCAGACGGACGATCAGCCGAATGCAGACGAGCCCGGGCAGGACGATTCCGGTGCCGGTCTCCCGATCGCGCCCGATGCCCCCAACGACTCCGAGGGGCAGAATGGCGATGAGGGTGGCTCGCAAGGCGATGCCGGTTCCGGCGAGAGCGGTTCGGATGGCGGGGCGGCGCATGACGGCGATGCGGGTTCGGATGGTGCCGTGACGCCCGAGGGCGGTCAGGGCTCCGATGCCGAGCAGAACGCCGGTGGCAGCCAGAACTCCGATGACGATGCGGATGACGCTCCCAACGCTTCGGTCCCCGATGGCAATGCGGGCCAGGGCTCGTCGGGTGACCAGGAGAACGCGGGCGGTTCGGGGTCCGGCAGCGCAGGCAACTCCGGGTCCGCGCAGGGCGGCACCGGCAACAACGGCGGCTCGACGCAGGGCGACTCCACGGGTACGGGCGGCTCCGCAGGTACGGACGGCTCCACGGGCAACGGCTCCGCGCAGGACGCCGCGCCCGGCGGCGGTTCCACGCATGCCGGGGAGGGTCAGGGCTCGTCGGACGACGAGCAGACGGATGCTTCCACGGGCGATGAGGAAGACGACGGCAAGACGACCCCGAAGGACCCCGCGCCTCGGCAGAACACCACGCCCGACCCCATGAATTCCCTTGGCACCACGGGCGACAAGACCACCTCTGGCCAGGGGGACGGCGCGCAGAGCACCTCGGCTTCCAGCTCGGGCAAGGCGACTGCGGGCGGACTGCCGGGCACGGGCGACATCGCGACGATGGTGCTGACCGGCGCGGCGGGTCTTGCCGTCGCTGGCTCCTCGTTCCTCTCTCTTGCCAAGAAGGAGCGCGCGGGGGTCGACGGGAGCGCCGATTCCAACGAAGAATAGCCCATGGCGTTTTGGGCGCGCTCAAGGGCGCGTCCTATAGCGCACCCTGCAGACAAGGCAACCACCACGCGCCTCGGATCGCTTGCAAGCGGCCGGGGCGCGTTTTTGCTACCCTTACAGGCAGCCAATACATGCTCAGCACTATGACCGGGCAGGTCGAAGGGAGTCCTCATGGAGGCTTACAAGCAAGAGTTCATCGAGTTCATGGTCGAGTCCGACGTGCTCAAATTCGGCGACTTCACGCTCAAGAGCGGCCGCAAGTCCCCGTTCTTCATGAACGCCGGCGCCTACGTGACGGGCGAGCAGCTCATGCGCCTGGGCGAGTACTATGCCCGCGCCATCCACGACAACTTCGGCCTGGACTTCGACGTGGTGTTCGGCCCCGCCTACAAGGGCATCCCGCTGTCCGTGGTGACCGCCATCGCCATGCACAGGCTGTACGGCAAGGAGGTCAAGTACTGCTCCGACCGTAAGGAAGTCAAGGACCACGGCGCCGACAAGGGCGGTATGCTGGGCTACGAGCTTAAGGACGGCGACCGCGTGGTGATGGTCGAGGACGTGACCACCTCCGGCAAGTCCATCGACGAGACCTACCCCAAGCTCATGAACGCCGCGAACGTCGAGGTCAAGGGCCTGATCGTGAGCCTCAACCGCATGGAGGTCGGCAAGGGCGGCGTGACCACCGCGCAAAAGGAGATCGAGGCCAAGTACGGGTTCCCGGTGGCGAGCATCGTGTCCATGGCCGAGGTGACCGAGCACCTTTACAACCGCGAGGTCGCCGGCCGCGTGGTGATCGACGACGAGCTCAAGGCCGCGATCGACGCCTACTACGAGCAGTACGGCGCGCGCGCCTAAACCTGCGACGTCCTGTCTCGGCGCGTTGCCGCCGTGCCGGGCAGCCTGTTCGTGGCCAGTCCAGTGCCAGACATATTTCGCATGAAATGAGCCTCGGAGTGCATAAGCTCCGGGGCTCACGTGTTGACGCGTGCCGCGTGTCCGTATACGCCGTTCGCCGATGAACGGTTCCCTTTTGGCGGCATCCTCACGCGCGCGTTGAGGGTGCGGTCCGGGCTCGGCTATTATCACAGCATTCTGCTAGGTTGTGGCACCGTGACGCGCATGGGGTGCGTACGCCACCGATGCTGGGAGGAAGCGATGAAGAAAAAGTTCTGGGCCATTCCGATGGTGCTGGTGGCGGCGTTGTGCACGGTGTTGCTGAGCGCCTGCGGCGGCCCTTCGGTCGAGGAGCTCATTCGCCAGGATCTCGAGAGCGCATTTGGCGAGATCTCCGCCGACGATGAAGAGCTGGTGGAGGCCATGAGCGAGAGCTCAGGCGACAGCTTTGAGATGCTTGGCATCGATACGCAGGATTTTGCCGAGAGCTACCTCGACGGGTTTGAGTACAAGATCGACGAGGTGACCGTTGACGAGGAGAACGGCGTGGCGACCGCCGTGGTCAAGGTGAAGATGAAGTCCGTTACCGACATCATGACCGAGTTCTCCAGCCAGTTCGAGACCTGGATTATGGGGCTCGACCAGAGCGCGCTTCCCACCGAGGAGGAGCTGTACGCCAAGGGCGGCGAGATTTTGATGGACGTGACCAAGGCGACCGAGCCCCACGAGAGCGACGTCGTCATCGACTACGCCAAGGACGATGAGGGCACGTGGGAGGCTGCCGAGGACGCCGAGATGGCCATCATGGACGCCATGCTGTAGCGACTGCTCGCGC